>R25__coassemble_79_pt1 | contig 60132 bp, 57 predicted proteins | sample R25__metabat2_low_PE_026 | metagenome-assembled genome bin R25
TTTGATATGTTCAGTCAGCCTTCGGCTGACAGCTTCCCCTCAAGGGGAAGCCTTTCGTCCGCAAAGTTTTAAGTGAAACACGCTAGTAGGGGTCGATGCCCACATCGACCCGTCGCCGAAGGCGCAGCTGTACTTGTGGTATCCTGTGTAGGGGATGGCGACATCCTATCCGCGAAGCGGCATTGCACGGGGCTTTGCCCCGTGACGGGCGACCGCAAGGGTCGCCCCTACGGCAAAATACGATTTGTCCGTCTGTTATGGGGCGTTTCGCTATGGGATATAAAGCTGGGTCTGTCCGTTGCTGACCAAAAGCACCGTACCGTCTCTGCGCACCAGTGCGCGGTTTGCCGCCGTATATTCCGCCGTCTGCTCATAGACTGCCAGTTTTTCCGAAAACACCGTCAGTTCGCGCTGTGTCAGAACCGCCAGATATTTTCCGTTGGCGGAGATGCTCTGGATGCTTCCGGAAACCGTCCTGCGGGCAAGTTCCTCTCCGCTTGCGTTCAGACTGATCAGCACGGAGTCCTTGCCGTTTGCAAAGGACAAAAACACCGTTCCGTTCTTTCCGGTCGTGAAGTCGGTCAGAAGCATCCCCGCATAATCCACGGTGTTCAGGCAGTGTCCGTCCGTGTCAAAAAACAGTGTGCTCTGTTCTCCGACCGCACACAGACGGTCATCCGCCGTGAAATACAGTTCATAGATCAATTGATTTCCCAGTTCCGCCTCGGCGATCACGGCATCGTCCTCGGAGTCCGTACGCAGAACGGTCAGTGTACTGCAAAACACACTGTTGTTCTGATCCAGTCCGACAACGGCAAGCCGCTGTGCACCGCTGCCGATCGCACAGCAGTTGAGGTAACGGCTGTAGGAGTTCCATTTGTAAACCGTCTGCAGGGACTTGTTCATTACCGTGACCAGTGTTTTGCAGCCCTTGCCGGAGGTCGCATAGCAGACACAGCCGTCGGAGGACACTTCCGCATCAAAGACCGTTCCGTCGGCGGCGGTAGAAAGCACCGTATCTCCCTTCCGGTTTATCGCCAAAACGGTACTGCTTTCATTGCTGTAGCACAGGGCAAGGCTGTCACAGACACAGAGTTTCGGGTACGGTAACGAACCCTGCACCAGCGTGAGCTGTTCGCCGCGGTCGTCGTACAGATACAGCCCGTCGGCACAGCCGACTGCAAATTTCCCGTCAAAAACAGCATAACTGTCGGAACTGCTGCTGTCAAATCGAATCTGACCGTAATCTTCATCTGCGCGCACGCCGAGATATTTGAAATCCCGCGTGAGCCTGTCCGGATTCAGCAATCCGGGGATCAGCACGCCGACCACGATCAGCACCACTGCCAACACGACCGCTCCGAGCAGAAGCCATCGGCGGACGGACAGTTTCTTTTTCGGTGCTTCGTTCACGGAGGATTCCCTGTCAGACATAAAAAACCGCCTTTCCGTCATCGTACCAGAGTTTTGTCATATAGAGCCCGCCCGCCGGGACGGTCGGTCCCGCTGCCGTGCGGTTTTTGCCCGCCAAGATCTCCGTCACCGCCTCGGGCGGGAACTTTCCTTCGGCGGCATAGACCACCGTGCCGACCATTGCCCGCGCCATATTGTACAGAAAGCCGTTGGCGCAGACGCGGCATTCGATCAGATCGCCCCTGCGTTCGATCGTAAAATAGTACACCGTGCGAACGGTGGACTTCACATCCGTCCCCACCGAGCGTACCGCCGCAAAATCGTGGGTGCCGACAAATCGGTCTGCCGCCCTTTGCATCACCGTTTCGTCCAGATGCTTGGGATAAAACCATGCGCGGTTGACATAAAACGGATCTCGGATGCGGGAGTTGTAGATCAGATAGGTGTATTCCTTGCGCGCACAGGAGCCGATGGCATTGAAGCCCTCGTGTTCTTCCCATGCATCGGTGACAACGATGTCCTCCGGCAGGTGGGTGTTGAGCGCATAAGGCAGACGGTCGGCGGGGATGGAGGATTCCGTGCGGAAATTGGCAATGTATTTTTTTGCGTGTACGCCCGCATCCGTCCTGCCGCAGCCGGTGACATGGACCTTGTGTCCCACGACTGCCGCAGAGGCTTTTTCCAGCGTTTCTCCGACGGTGACATCGGTTTTCTGAACCTGCCAGCCGTGGTACGCAGAGCCTTCATATTTGAGAAGAAGAACGATGTTTCTCATAGAACACTCCGATTTGCTGTACTCTGTTTTTTGTGTCATTCTGTTTCTTGTGTCATCCTGTTTCTTGTGTCATCCTGTTTCTTGTGTCATCCTGAGCGTAAGCGAAGGATCTGGTATCGTATTACGGGACGAGATCCTTCGTCGCTCCGCTCCTCAGGATGACACAAAACTCTGCTCCTCAGGATGACACAAAACTCCGCGCCTCAGGATGGCACAAAACTCCGCGGCTCATTATGTCACAAAACTCAGCTCCTCAGGATGACACAAAACTCCGCGCCTCAGGATGACACAGCGGTAGGGGTCAAAGTCCGAAGCAGCGCAGTGCGATCACACCGGCAAGCAGGAGCGCACCCAGTGCAAACGCAATGGCATCGCATTTTTTGAACCGAAGCTGACGCAGTCGGGTCCTGCCTTCGCCGCCGTGGTAACAGCGGCTCTCCATTGCAGTTGCCAGTTCGTCTGCGCGGCGAAATGCGCTGATAAACAGCGGAACCAGAATCGGGATCAGTGCCTTTGCCCGACGGATGAGGTTGCCGCTCTCAAAATCGGCTCCCCTTGCCTTCTGTGCGGAGATGATCTTATCCGTCTCCTCGATCAGTGTCGGGATAAACCGCAGGGCAATGCACATCATCATAGACAGTTCGTGTACCGGGACCTTCAGTTTTTTCAGGGGGCTGAGCAGAGATTCCAGCCCGTCTGTCAGGGAAATGGGTGAGGTGGTATAGGTGAGCAGGAAAGTTCCCGCGATCAGCAGGATGATCCGCGATATCATAAACAGCGCGGTCTCCACGCCCTTCGACCAGATATGGAAGATCCACCAGTCGATCAGAAGCACCCCGCCGGTAGTGTAGAACACATTGAGGATGCCGGTGAGGAGGATGATGAAAATAAGCGGTTTGACACCTTTGAGCATCGTGCGCAGGCGGATCCTCGCCACCCACGCGGCGCACAGCAGAAATGCCAGCACCAACGCATAGGAGCAATACCATTTGGCAACAAACAGCGCCGCGATATAGACAACGGTCAAAAGCAGTTTGGTGCGCGGATCGAGCCGATGGACAAAGGTGCTGCCCGGAAAATACTGACCGAGGGTGACATCCTTAAGCATGGCACCCTCCCCTCAGCGTTCGCAGGGCATCCATCGCCTGTTTGAGCGTATAGACGCCCTCCGGCACCGGGATCCCCTTCTCGCGCAGACGCAGAAAGACCTCCGTGACCTGCGGCACGGCAAGCCCCATCTGCACAAGCCGCTGTGGCTGGCAGAAGACCTCGTGCGGAGTTCCGATCATATCCACAGTGCCGTTTTTCATCACGATCAGGCGGTCGGCAAGTGCGGCGACCTCCTCCATCGAATGGCTGACCATAATGATCGCGGCATTCTGTGCCTTCTGATAGTCGCGGATATTCTGCAAAATACCGTCACGCCCTGCGGCATCCAGCCCCGCCGTCGGCTCGTCCAGAATGAGCACCTGCGGTTCCATGGCGATGACACCCGCAATGGCGGCTCTGCGCTTTTGTCCCCCGGACAGGTCAAAGGGCGACTTTTGCAGACGGCGTTCCGTCAGTCCGACAAAGCCCGCCGCACGAAGCACCCTGCGGCGCACTTCCTCCTCCGAAAGTCCCATATTCTTGGGTCCGAAGGCAATGTCCTGATAGACGGTTTCTTCAAATAACTGATATTCGGGATATTGAAACACCAGCCCGACCTTGGCACGGATACTGCGGGTAAAGGCTTTATCCTTCCAAATATCCTCGCCGTCAAACAGCACCTTGCCGGAATTCGGCTTGAGCAAGCCGTTCAGATGCTGAATAAGGGTGGATTTTCCGGAGCCGGTATGTCCGATGATGCCGATAAACTCTCCTGCCTGAACGGTCAGGCTGACCTGCTCGATGGCGGTGCGCTGAAACGGCGTACCCTCGCTGTAAATATGTGAGAGGTTCTTCACCTCAATGATTGGCGGCAATGTGGTTTCCTCCGAATTGCTTATGTTTCGCTCCGCAGAGCACGGAAAATGGCATCGGCGCAGCTCTGTGTATCCAGGGCAGTCAGCGGAAGTTCCCAGCCCTCGCGGTTCAGTTCAAACAGCAGTGCCGTCGTTTCCGGCACGGACAGTCCCGCTTCCCGCAGCAGTTCCACCTGTGAAAAGACCTGCTCCGGCGTACCGTCGGTCAGTACACTCCCCTTGTCCAAGACGATCACCCGGTCTGCACGGGCAGCCTCCGACATATGGTGCGTGATCAGCACGACCGTCATTCCCTTTTCCCGGTTGAGGCGGCAGACGGTGTCCAGCACCTCCCGCCGTCCCTGCGGATCGAGCATCGCCGTCGGCTCATCCAGCACGATACAGCGCGGCTGCATGGCAAGCACACCGGCGATGGCGATGCGCTGTTTCTGTCCGCCGGACAAAAGATGCGGCGCGTGCTCGGCAAATTCGGTCATTCCGACCGTTTGCAGGGCTTCATCGACCCGACGGCGGATCTCCGGTGTCGGTACACCGAGGTTCTCCGGTGCAAAGGCGACATCCTCCTCCACGACATTGGAGACGATCTGATTGTCGGGGTTTTGGAACACCATACCGACGGTCTTGCGGATCTCCAGCAATTTTTCCTCGTCTGCGGTGTCCATCCCGTCCACCAGTACTCTGCCGCCACAGGGGAGCAGGACGGCGTTGAACTGCTTGGCAAGGGTGGATTTGCCGCAGCCATTCGGTCCGATAACAGCGGTAAAGCTGCCGACACGGACGGAAATATTCAGGTTTTCAAATACCGGCAGAGGAAGCATATTCCCCTGTGTCGGATATGTGTAGGACAGGTCTTCTGTCCGGATGATCTCACACATTAGTCGTATCCTTTTCGGCTTTTTGGTGTAATCCTGACCGTAGCGCAGCGGCCTAGGGGTAGTGAATGACAGTCCGGTGGACTTTCAGAGCCGCGAGGTGACCGAGCCGCAGCGAGACGCGAAGGATCTACTACCGTTTATCGGACGAGATCCTTCGTCGCTCCGCTCCTCAGGATGACACGGGAATTCAAATTCCTGTTTATCGCCCTGTGGGGGCGAGCCAGCGGCCGGTCGCGCCGCAGGGCAGGACCAGCCCGGAATCCGTCACGGGCAGTCCCAGTTCCTGACTTTCGGTGTGACCGCCGTATTTTGCGGTGAAGATACTGTCTAAAATACAGCCGACCACGGAGGGCGCAAGCCCGGTGGTGTAGGAGTTTACCATCACGAACAGCGGCGTGTCGGACAGTACGCCCGAGACAAGTTGAATGAACGGGTACAGATCCTTTTCCAGTTTCCAGATCTCGCCCGAAGGTCCGCGCCCGTAGGAGGGCGGGTCCATAATGACCGCATCATAGCGTCTGCCGCGGCGAATCTCCCGCTCAACAAATTTTGCGCAGTCATCCACGATCCAGCGGATCGGCTTTTCCTCCAGCCCGGAGGCTTTGGCATTGTCCTTTGCCATCTGCACCATCCCCTTGGCGGCATCCACATGGCAGACCTCCGCACCTGCCGCCGCCGCCGCAAGCGTCGCGCCGCCGGTGTAGGCAAAGAGATTCAGCACCCGAATGGGGCGACCCGCATTGCGCACGGTCTGCATAATGAAGTCCCAGTTTGCCGCCTGCTCGGGAAACACGCCCGTATGCTTGAAGTTCATCGGCTTGATGCAGAAGGTCAGTTCCTTGTAGGAGATGCGCCAGTCGGCGGGCAAATGATGCTCCGACCATCTGCCGCCGCCGGAATCGGAACGGAAATATTTGGCATCGTACTGCTTCCAGCGTTTGTCGGTCTTTGGGGTGAACCAGATCACCTGCGGGTCCGGACGGACAAGCAGATATCTGCCCCAGCGTTCCAGCTTTTCTCCGTCGGAGGTGTCCAGCACTTCATAGTCCCTCCAGCCGTCACTGATCCACATAGCGGTTTCTCCTGTCGTTCAGATGAAAAGTTTTTTCAGAAGTCTGCGAAGAACAGCCGGAAGTTCCGGCTTCCAGATCGCATTGGGTTCCGTCGGCTCCGGCTCCGTCTCGGTAGGTTCCGGTTCCGAGGACGGCTCTGTCGGCTGCGGTTCGTCCGGTTTGTTCTTTGCCGCCTCAATGAGCCGTTTCAGTTCCTCCAGTGCCGCCGCAGTATGCACCGGGCATTCCTCCAGTTCCGCTTCCTCGATCGCCGCCTCCCGCTGTTCCTCCAGCGTCGGGCGTTTTCCGTACTCGTTTTCCATCATCACCGTGGAAAGTTCCATCATTTCGATGAGGTTCGGCGCAGTCTTGGAGGACAACTCCAGTTTGCCGGAAGCCAGCAGGGAAATGAATTCCAGAGAATGTGTCAGGTCGTGGAATTCCCGGCAGGCATCGGTGGCAAGATAGCAGGTTTCACTGCTTTCCGTCGGATGGCAGACCTCGACCTCGATGATATCGTGATAGTCGCAAGTCTCTGTCGGAACATCGGATTTGAACAGGCGCACCTTTGCCGTCTTCTCGCAATCATCGCCGGGGAGCAGACCGGTCTGTGCACAGACCGTTGTCCAGACGATCGCTTCGTCAGTCGGCTCTTCAAAGTCCCGGTATCCTTCTGTGTGGAGCAGGTTCATGACCTCTCTCCACAGCACACAGGCGGGATTTGCACTGCTTTTCAGTTTGATCTCCTCCGGCAGATCGTATCCGCACCAGACAGATGCTGTGTAGTCCGGCGTATAGCCGGAGAACCAGCGGTCCCGGTTGCTGGACGAGGTACCGGTCTTGCCTGCCGCCGCCGCATTTTTGAGGTTTGCGGGCGTACCCGTGCCGCTCTTGACGACATTTTGGAGCATATAGGTCAGATACCATGCGGCGTGTGCGCTCATTGCCTGATGCTTCTCCTGCGTGTTGTCCAGGATCACCTTGCCGTTGCTGTCCACGACCTTGGTATAGGTGCGTGCCTCACGGAACACGCCCGCATTGGGGAAGGTCGCAAAGGCATTTGCCATCTCGCGCACCGTCACACCGTAGGTGAGCTGTCCGAGTGCCAGCGGTGCATAGTCGATGTCGGAGAAGGATCTTCCGTTCGCTTCCTCTCTCTCGACAAGATTGTAAAGTCCCAGCTTCTGCGTGGCAAATTCATAACTCTTCTGCGGGGTCAGTTTCATCAGGATCTTGACTGCCACCGTGTTGACCGAACGGGTCAGTGCGGTGTTGACGACCATCCAGCCGGCGTTGGTGCGGGTGTCATTGAGCGGCCAGTCGCGTCCGTTGATCTGCATCGCGGGAGAATCCTCGATGGCAGTCGCAGGGGTGATCAGCCCCGCGTCCAGTGCCGGACCGTAAACGGTGATGGGCTTGATGGACGAACCGGTCGGACGGCGGGTCTGCGTGGCACGATTGAGTGTCAGAGAGCCGGTCTTTTCTCCGACACCTCCGTACATCGCGACGATATCTCCCGTCTTGTTGTCGATGACCACGATGCCGGACTGCATCTGCTGTTCGGAATAGGTGTCGGGAATGTTGTCCACATCGCCGTAGACCGAATCCACCGCCGCCTGCACATCCTTGTCCAGTGTGGAGTAGATCGTGAAGCCGCCGGTCGTGACCATCTGACTGGCAACAGACTCGGTATAGCCGTACTGTGCCATCAGATCCTTGGTGACATCGCGGATGACCTGATCTTCAAAATAAGAATAGTAGTTGTAGTTGTGCTCGGCCTTGCCGAGGTCGGTGCCGCAGGCAGGGCAGATATAGCGTTCCTCGTCCTCACTGACGGCAGTCTCGAACACATCTTCGTCGTCGGTATAGCGACAGCTTGTGCAGGTCATATTGGTCTGTGCCGAGGAATTGCGCAGAACCAGTTCCTGCGCGGCTGCCTTTTCGTATTCCGCTTTGGTGATCTTGCCCTGTGCAAGCATCTCGGACAGGATGATCTGTGTGCGCTTCTCATTTGCCACCGGGTGCAGATAGGGGTCATACATATAGGGATTGTTGGTAATGCCCATCAGGCAGGCGCATTCCTTCAGGGTCAGTTCGTTGAGTTCCTTGCCGAAATAGACACTTGCCGCGCTCTTGACACCGTAGGCACCCTCACCGAGGTAAATGACATTGAGGTACCATTCCAGAATTTCCCATTTTTCGTGGTGCTTTTCAAAGTCCAGTGCAGTGAAGATCTCGTTGAGTTTCCGGCGTACCGTGACCTCGTCTTTGCCGGTCAGGTTTTTGATGAGCTGCTGGGTGATGGTGGAACCGCCGTAGGTGTCACCGCCGATGAACATATTGGCACTTGCGGCGATCGTGCGTTTCCAGTCCACGCCGTCGTGCTCCCAGAAGCGTTTGTCCTCGATGGCAACCGTGGCGTTGATGATGTCCTGCGGAATGTCGTTGTACTCCACCCAGACACGGTTCTCCACTGCCGAAAGCTGGCGCAGTTCCGTATAGTCTCCTGCGGCCTTGTCATAGGCATAGATGAAAGAGGACTGATTCAGTGTCTGCCCCTCCAGAGAATAGTTCGCATAGGGCTTGACATCGTTATTCAGATATGCCATAGTCCGGTCGTACAGGATCTTCGTCGTCACGCCGCCGGCGATCAGCAGAGTCGCAAGCAAAAAGGATGCAACGCAGACCAGCACCCACAGAAGATGCACCAGCCTGCCGCTGAAAGTCCGCTGAGACGGATCCGGTACGCTTGCCGTTCCCGCTTTTTTGAAAATCGTCATATTCATTCACCTCATCAGGTCACAAACATCCATATTAGATATATTATAGCACAGCTTGTCAATGATATGTTGCGAATTTGAAAACATCACCCCAAATTTTTACGAAAAAAAATTTTAGGCTTTTCCACGCAGGTTTTTCCCTCTTTCTACTTGATTTTTCCCTTCTGCCCATAGTACAATAGCACCAACGAAACAAAAACGGAGGTGCCGGGACTATGGAACAGCAATTCGGCGATGATTTTATCACGATCACGGATGAGGACGGTCAGGAGTACGAACTTGAGGTACTCGCCACAGTGGAATACAACGGCGCGACCTATCTCGGCGTCTGCCCTGCCGATCTCGATGCGGAGGATGCAGATCTGGAAGTCAGCATCCTGAAGGTCGAAGAAGAAGACGGAGAAGAGATCCTCTGCGCCGTCACCGATGAAGACGAACTTCAGGCGGTCTATGAACTGCTTTTGGAGCAGGACGAGGAAGAGGACGGCGGAGAAGACGCGGAATAAACGCACTTTTTCCCTTTAGACGGCGGTTTTGTCCGCCGGTTCCCGATTGCGCACTGCCTGCCTGATGCGTGACGGACCCCTTTAAACCCACATCTTTAATACGGGATGCCGGAATCACTCTGCCGCCGGATTGCAGGCCTCCCGCTGTGCGTGCACAGCGGATGTTGGAAGCAGCGAAGGCGGCAGGAGGCAACCCACCTGCCCTTTCGTGCAGGTTATAAATGGGTCCGCACGGTCAAGGCGGGTTTTGCGGGTACTGCGGCTTGCCGCAGTACCTTTTTTATTCAAGATCCGTTTTTTTGCGCAGAACGATCCTGCCAACGCTTGCCTGACCCATACCCGTCTTTGCAAAATCGGCTCGGAAACCTTGATTTTTTTGCACTTTGATGTTATAAATCATTACAGAAGCAAGCAGACCGTGAGGCAGATCATTCGGCAAAACAGATGTGCAAACGAAAATTCAGCCCCGCAGAAGACCTCTGTGGGGCTGAACTGTGACAGCAACAACGCATAAAAAGGAGATACCGCATTGCAAAAGAAAAGCAAAAAAACAGTTCTGTTCTGGTGTCTGCTCGTGCTGACAGCGGCGTGGACAGCCTTTATTTTCTGCCGCTCGGCACAGCCGGCAGTTTCCTCCAAAGAGGAAAGCGGCAGACTTCTGACCTTTTTACAGCAGTTTTTCCCGTGGCTGACTGTTTTCCTGATCCGCAAAGCGGCGCACATGGCAGAGTTTTTTATTCTCGGTGTGCTTCTGTGCGGCACCGTCTGCGCCTCCGGACGGTTTCTGGCGTGGATCCCGACCCTTGCGGGACTGACTGTCGCAGTGTCGGACGAACTGATCCAACTTACACAGGACGGACGGAGTTGTGAACTTCGGGATATGGCGATCGATTTTTCGGGCGTTCTTCTGGCGGTGATCCTTTTTTGGCTGACCGTCCGCATTTGCACCAAAAAAAGAAGCACCCGGAAGCAGAACACAGAAAGCAGGTGATCTTATGTTTGCGGATAAAGCAACGATCTTTGTCAAGGCGGGTGCCGGCGGCAACGGTGCCGTGGCATTCCACCGGGAAAAATATGTTGCCGCCGGCGGTCCCGACGGCGGTGACGGCGGTCATGGCGGCAGTATTCTTGTGCGGGTGGACGACAATTTGTCCACACTGATGGATTTCCGCTACAAGCGCAAATATGTCGCGCCGAACGGCGCGGACGGCGAGGGTGGCAGACGCTCCGGCAAGCGCGGAGAAAATCTCATCCTTCGGGTCCCGCGCGGAACGGTCATCCGGGATGCGCAGACAAATGCAGTCATAAAGGATATGTCCGAATGCGAGGAATTCGTCCTCTGCAGGGGCGGACGCGGCGGCTGGGGCAACAAGCATTTTGCCACACCGACCAGACAGGTCCCGCGCTTTGCAAAGTCCGGTCTGCCCGGAGAGGAGCACGAAATCGTGCTGGAACTGAAACTGCTGGCAGATGTAGGGCTGGTCGGATTCCCGAATGTCGGCAAATCCACACTTCTTTCCGTCACCTCCAATGCGCATCCGAAGATCGCAAATTACCACTTTACCACGCTGTTCCCCAATCTCGGGGTGATCTATGTCGATGAGGGCGTGTCCTTCGTGATGGCGGACATCCCCGGCATCATTGAAGGAGCCGCCGAGGGCGCAGGACTGGGACACGATTTTCTGCGGCACATCGACCGGTGTCGGCTGATCGTTCATGTGGTGGATGTGTCCGGCAGTGAGGATCGCGACCCCGTGGAGGATTTCGAAAAGATCAACACCGAACTGCGGGAGTATTCCGAGGAACTGGCAAATCGCCCGATGATCGTCGCGGCAAACAAATGTGACCTCATCCCCGAGGGCAGTGACAATCTGGAACGCCTGCGCAAATATGTGACGGAGCGCGGCTGTGCTTTCTTTGAGATCAGTGCCGCCACCACACAGGGAACGAAACGGCTGATGCAGGCTGTCGCGGCACGGCTGGCAGAGCTGCCGCCGGTGACGGTGTATGAGACAGACTATGTCAAGCCGCTCGCCGAAGCGGGAGCGGCGGACGATCTGAAGATCGAGCACTACGGCGACACCTGGGTCATCTCCGGCAAGTGGCTGGCACAACTTATCGGAGATATCAACTTTGCGGATTATGAATCGCGGATGTATTTTGACCGTCAGCTTCGCCGTTCCGGACTGTTTGAACGGCTGGAGGCACTGGGTATCGAGGACGGCGACACCGTCAGCATCTACGATTTTGAGTTTGACTACGAACGGTGAGTCTGCCTCTGCGGTTTATGCGGGAGGACGCCTGCCGATAAAGGGAACGGGATATGAAACAGAGCAAAAGCAAAAAGATCCTCGGGATCGCCGTGCTTGCGGTGACCGTCCTGCTTACGGCACTGCTCTGCTGGGCGGTGGCAAGACCGCTGTTTGCCTGCGTCGGAGATGAAGAAAAACTCCGTGCCTTCGGCGAGGATTTCCGGATATGGATCGACGGGCACGGTATTCTCGGGCGCATTGTTTTTGTCCTTCTGGTCGTGGTACAGGTCGTTTTGGCAGTCATCCCCGGCGAGCCTTTTGAGTTTGCCGCCGGCTATGCCTTCGGCTGGCTGGAGGGAACAGTTCTGTGTATGCTCGGCATCGTTCTGGGAAGTGCCGCAATCTTCCTGCTGGTCCGCAAATTCGGAAAACCCTTTGTCCGTCTTTTTTTCCCCGACAAGGATCTGGACGAACTGAAATTCCTGCAGAACAACAGCCGCGTCAGCACCGTGACCTTTTTTCTGCTCTTTCTGCCCGGCACACCGAAAGATCTGCTGTCCTATGCCGCCGGACTGACCAAAATGCGGTTTTCCGCGTGGCTGGTGATCGTCGCGGTCGCCCGCATCCCCTCCGTCGTGACCTCCACCGTCTCCGGTGATGCGCTCAACGGCAACCGGATCCTTCTGACGGTTTCGGTCTACGGCGCAACGCTCCTTCTGAGCGGACTGGGGCTGTTGCTCTACCGCCGGTACTGCAAGCGGCACGGAACGGAATGAGCACAAAGAAACAGGGAACCTTTTTGCAAAAGGAATGCAAAAAGGTTCCCTGTTTTCATCCGGATACGAAACACCGGCAGAGTTCAGCGGGTCACACCGTCGAGTTGTCCGGCATCGGAAAAGCGGAGCACCAACCGGTTCGGCAGGCAGATGATCGGCAGTCCCGACCGCCTTGCACCGCTGTGCATACAGGAATGATCGGGACAGTTTGCCTCCGTCACACAGACGGCACCGTCCCGGACGGTGATGATATTGTACCCGTCCCCATAGCGGACAGTCAGTTCCGTATCCTGTGCCAGTTCCAGCACCGCAACGGTCTTTCCGTCTGACAGGACAGTGACCGTGTCTGCCGCACGCCCCGGCAGAAGCAGGCACACGGAAAGGACGGCACAGATCACGAAGACACCGGTCAAAAGCAGGATCCAGTGCCGGGTCTTCATCGTTCGATCACCGTGTAGGTGCAGCCGGACACCGCGCCGACCAGTCCGGCGGTCAGAAAAATATTGCCGTCTTTGTCCACAAACACCGCCTCAAAATCATCGGACTGCCGCCAGTGCTCTGCGGCGGCTTCCCGTCCCATCACAAACAACGCTGTGGACAACCCGTCCGCGAGTGTTCCGCTGTCTGCCACGACCGTCACGGAGCGCAGAGTATTCTGCACCGGACTGCCGGTCGCGGGATCAAGAATGTGACAGTAGCGTGTGCCTTCATAGTCAAAATATCGCTGATAATCCCCGGAGGTGACAACGGCTTTGGTGCCCTTGACTGCAAGGGTCAGAACACATTCCTCCTGCCGTTCGGGATCCTGAATGCCGATCAGCCAGTCCGATCCGTCCGGCTTTGTGCCGACGGTCTGGATATTGCCGCCGAGGGAGAGCAGTGCGGGCATTTCAAGTTGCTCCAGATACGCTCGGCACTGATCGGCGGCATAGCCCTTTGCCAGCGCACCGAAGTCCAGTTCCGTGTCGAGTTTGAGCGTGATGCGTCCGTCCTGCACCGTATAGCGGTCTGCCCCGGTGCGCTTGCGCGTTTCGGTCAGTTCCTCCTCCGAGGGGACATAGTATGCCGTACCGAAAAAGCCCCAGAGCCGGGACAGCGGCAGAAGAGTCACATCCAGTGCGCCGCCGGTGCGGTCGTTCAGACGGTCTGCCTCGGCAAGCAGAAAAACGAGATCTTTGTCCTCACTGGTCAGAAAGCGGTTCAGTGCGGAAAGGGCACTGTCCTCCTTTGCTGCGGAGAGCACGCCGTTCAGACGCAGGATCTCTGCACTCAGAGCCTTTGCGGCACTTCCGTCCGTATCTCCGTACAGGCGCAGGTTCATTTCTGTGTCCATTGCGGCGACAAGCGTATCCGTCGGCTCCGGGAGCGGAGCCCTGTGACAGCCCGACAGGGTCAGGAGCATCGCAACGGCAAGCAGCAGGGCAGCGGTCTTTTTCATAATGGCCTCCGAGTTTTTTCCATCATTATATCATTGCCGTCAACCGTCAGAATGAGAAAATACGGCAGAAAAGCGGATTTACAACTGTTTTTTGCGGTGTTACAATGACCGTAACCAAATCAGAGAAGAGGGATGCAATATGCAGACTGTCACACCGAAATTTGCCGAGGGATTTGAATGTGCCGCCGGAGCCTGTCCCGACACCTGTTGTCAGGGCTGGGAGATCGTCGTGGATGCGGACACGCTGGAATATTACCGTTCTTTGAATTCCGACCTCGGCGCACAGGCACTTGCGGCGATCCGTCCGGGGGAAGAGCCGATCCTCCGATTCGGAGAAAACGGCAGGTGTGTTTTGCAGGAGAAGGACGGATTATGCAAACTGCAAAAGGCATTGGGCGAGCAGGCGCTCTGCCGGGTCTGCCGCACCTATCCGCGCTTTGTCCGGCAGTACGGTGCTTTGCGCGAAACGGGAGTCAGTCTTTCCTGTCCGGAGGCGGTGCGGCGCTTGTTGGAAAACCGCGAGCCAATGCGGTTTGTCAGCACGGAGGAAGATTTCCCGATCGAGCCGAACGAGCTGGATGCTTCGCTGTTTTATACCCTGCGGCAAAGCCGTGCGACCGCTTTTTCTCTTTTGCAGGACAGACGGTATCCCATCACCGGTCGGTTATCTCTTCTCCTGTGCTTTTCCGAGCGGATACAGCACTGTCTGGATCACAAAGCATATCCACGGGCAGAACGGGTCTGCCGCCGTTTTTCCGCACCGGTCGGCAGATCCGCCGCCCTGAAAAAGTGCGGGAAATATCACTGTGCGGAGCACTACCGTCTGCTGTCGGAATGGGCAGAATTCTTTTCCGGGCTGGAAATTCTGTCTGACCGATGGAGAGAACATCTGGCACAACTCGGAGAATTCTGTGCGGATGCACCGAAAAACGGATATTACCGAATCGCATACAGCGAATTTCAGAAAACCGACACCGCGCAGGAATATGCCTATGAGCATATTCTGGTCGCCACACTGTTCAAATATTGGCTGGAGGCATCCGATGACGGGATCCTTTTACCGAAAGTGTATCAGGCGGTCGTGCCGATCATTCTTCTGCGGGAACTGAACTTTATGCAGCGATGCAAAACCGGCAGTTATGATCTGACCGAAAATGCCCACCGGATCGCACGGGAACTGGAACACAATGAGGAAAATCTCACAGCGATGCGCCGGGCCTTTTTGCACAAGCCCTGTTTTTCCGTAAAAAGCCTTCAAAAAAGTGTATGACGGCAAGCCGGATAAGACGATAAATCGGAGTTTAGTGACCCACTTGTGTGTCATCCTGAAGAGCGCTATTCTTGTGTCATCCTGAGGAGCGGAGCGACGAAGGATCTCGTCTCGTAATACGGTAGTAGATCCTTCACTTCGTTCAGGATGACACATGAATGGGACGCTAAATTCCGATCTGTCTTTGAGCGGCTCGGCTTCTCCGTGTTACCGGAACACCTGCATTTCTGTGTCATACAGACACAGACGGCGGCAGTGGATAAAATCCGGCGTCTGTGCGGGCAGATACCGTTTGACTGCCTCTCCGAGCAGCAGGGGATTCAGGGTCGGATTTTGCGCCGATACCGTACAGCGCAGTTTTACCGTTGTTTCATCCGTCTGTATCACTTCGATGCTTTGCAGCATCGGCAGGATGTCGATCTCGGTCGTACCGTTTTTTCCGAACTTTTCCACAACGACGGCATCTCCTGCAAACAGTGCGCGGATATCCCGCACCGCATTTTCCGGCACACCGCTGTCATATTCCAGTGTCAGTTCGGCTTGCAGGTATTTCAGTTCCTTCAGTTTTTTCCCGTCTTCATAGCACTCCGCGATCCGCACACCGTCCGGCAGAGAGGCGTTGAGCCGTTTTCCGATCTCACCGACGGGGGTCGTGTCACCCTCTGCAAGGGTAAAATCCATCAGTTCATATTCGCTCGACACGCCGACAGAAAGCGGCAGTGCGATCGACAAATGCGGATGGGGCGTGAAGCCCTGCGAATGCTTGAGCAGCATCCCGCCTCTGCGGAAGGCTCTTTGCAGCACGCGCATCAAGTCAAGATGTGAGATCCACACGGCATTACCGGTCTTGGAAAACAGCGCCCGCATCGCACACACCTCCCTTCAAAAGCTTCCCCGCACCGCAGGCGGCACAGTCGTGGCGGCAGTCTGCGGTCGTTTCGCCGCGATAGGCTTTTTCCCGCTCTTTTTTGAAAAATGTCTTGCCGATCCCGACACTGACCGTGTCCCACGGCAGAGTCTCGTCAAGCCCGTACCCGCGTGTCGTATAGAATGCGGGGTCGATGCCGCAGGTCTCAAACGCCTTTTGCCAGATCTCATAGGAGAAATATTCATCCCAGCCGTCCAGCCTTGCACCGTTTTTGACGGCTTCCTCCAAAACCGCACCGAGCCTTCGGTCTCCGCGGGCAAGCACCGCCTCCAGCACACTCAGGTCATCGGCGTGCCAGTTGTATTCCACATATTTGGAGCGCAGAAGTTCTTTCAGCATCCGCTGCTTGCGTGTATAGTTTTCCGGCGTATCCTGCTTTTCCCACTGGAAGGGGGTAAAGGGCTTCGGCACAAAAAATGCCGTGGATACATGGATCCGCAGACCGTGCTTTCGGTTGGGAGAATTGTCCCACCACGCCTGCTCGACCTTCCTGACCAGTTCTGCGATACCGGCGACATCCTCATCCGTTTCGGTCGGAAGTCCGAGCATAAAATAAAGTTTGACATTGTTCCACCCGCCGGAGAAGGCGGTGGCGCAGGTCTCTAAAATTTCATCCTCCGTGACATTTTTGTTGATGACATCCCGCAGTCGCTGGGTGCCTGCTTCGGGTGCAAAGGTCAGACCGCTCTTGCGCACCTTCTGAAGTTTGTACATCAGTTCGCGGGAGAAGTTGTCTGCCCGCAAAGACGGTACAGACAGATTGATCTTGCGCTCCACACAGTACGGAAGCAGTTTGTCCGTCAGTTCCTTCAGACCGCAGTAGTCCGAGGTGGACAGGCTGGAGAGCGTGATCTCGTGGTTGCCGGAATCCGTCAGGCATTCCACCGCCTGACGGTACAAGACCTCAGGACTGCGCGGACGCACCGGACGGTAGGTAAAGCCCGCCTGACAGAAGCGGCACCCGCGGATACAGCCGCGCATCACCTCAAGATTTGTGCGGTCGTGAACGATCTCGGTCGTCGGGACGATCATATCCGTCGGATAATATGCCTTGTCCAGATCCTGCACGATGCGCTTTGTCACGGTCTTCGGCGCACCGTCCTTTGCAACGATCTTTCGCAGTGTGCCGTCGGGATCGTAATGATGCTCGTACAGGGACGGGACATACACTCCGTCCAGTCCGGAGACGGCAAGCAAAAAACGCTCCTTGCTCCACTGCTCCCGCTTTGCCTGACGGTACAGTTCCAAAATTTCAACAGTCAGTTCCTCCCCCTCTCCGAGAGAGAAGAAATCGACAAATTCCGCCAGCGGTTCTGGGTTGTAGGCGCAGGCACCGCCTGCAAAAACGATATTTTTCAGTCCCTGCCGCTCCCTTGCGTGCAGGGGAACGCCGGAAAGGTCCAGCATATTGAGAAGGTTGGTGTAACTCATTTCATAGCCAACGGAGAAGGCGATCAGGTCAAAGTCCCTGACGGGGTCGTGACTTTCCAGTGCAAACAGCGGAAGCCTGTTTTTGCGCATTGCCTCTTCCATATCGCCCCAGGGCGCAAACACCCGTTCACACCATACACCGGGCAGACCGTTCATCACACCGTACAAGATGCGCATTCCCACATTGGACATCCCGATCTCATAAGTGTCGGGGAAACAAAATGCGACGCGAAGTTCGACCTCTTCCTTTTTCTTCACGGTCTGACGGTATTCTCCGCCCACATAGCGAGCGGGCTTCTGCACCGTCGGCAGGATCCTCTGCAGCAGTTCAGTCATAGCATACCTCTGATTATTTCTTTTGTTCCGGTCTTTTATTTTAGTCTTATTTTCCGCATTTTGCAAGGCGTATTTGCGATCCTGCACAGGAAAAACGCGGCGATCAGGCAGGGGTACAGCCCCATATGCAGTACACAGGTCGCCGCGATCCCGCAGACTGCGATCAGTCCCGTCAAGATCACGGTGATCCGCTCCGACAGCCGCTCTCCCCTCTGTGCGCCGAACAGGACACACAGAAGAATGCGCAGAAGCCGTCCGCCGTCGAGCGGGTAGATCGGCAGAAGATTATAGCAAAGCAGGAGCAGATTGACCGGTGCCGCCGCAGGAAAACGGTGAAAGCACACGGCAAGCAAAAGCAGGTTTGCGAAAGGACCCGCGGCAGTGCAGACGGCTTCCTTTCCGTAAGAAGCACTGCCGGTATGCAGCACGGCACCGGAGGCGCGAAGTTCCATTCCGTAAACCGCAACACCGGTCAGCCGCAGTGCCAGCAGGTGTGCGCACTCATGCAGTGCCGCACTGCACAGGAAGATCAAAGCAAAATGTCCCTGCTCCAGCCAAAGAAGAATACAGACAAACAGTACAAAGGACGGATAGACCGTCAGCCGGGGTTCAGTCTCCGTCCAGCGCAACACAAAGTGCCTCCACCGCCTCTGCCAGCGGCTTTCCGTCCTCCGCGCAGGCATAAAAAGCCGCGACCGCTCCGTTCACTCTCCCGTCTCCGAAGATCCAAGCCCGCACCGTACGGGCACTGTCCGGCACAAGGAGCCGCAGAAGGATCGCCGCAAGCAGTAACCCCGCCGCGCAAAAGCTCCGAAGCAGTCTGCTCCTTTTGGCACGCCATTTGAGATATGCGTCCAGCATGATCGGCGGTCTGTTTTTCTCCATATCCTCACCCCGTATCCAATTTATGAAGCACCGCGGACGAAAATGCGAAAAAAGGGGTTGGAGAATCGGCAGTTTGGTGTTATGATAGAGGAAAGACAAAGAGAAATGAGGTGTGCCGATGCCGAAAAAACAGTTTTGGAAAACGGCTTTTCCGCTTTCCCTGCGGGACAGTGTCTACTGTGCAGCCATCGTTCTGATCTTTTCCGGCTTGACCCATATCCTTCATATCGCCCGGCTGGACAATCAGATGTACACCGTGATGATCTTTTTTCTCGGTGTCGTGATGCTTTCCGGTCTGACTGCCGGGTACTTTTACGGCATTCTCGGTGCAGTCATTTTTATGTTTGAGATCAATTTCTTTTTCACCGAGCCGTATCTGACCTTTGATTTCAGGACTCCGGGGCATCTTCTGACCTTCTGTGTGATGTTGCTTGTCGCCATCGTCATCAGCGCGCTGACCACGCAGATCCAGCAGCAGGAGCAGATCCGCATCGAGACGGAAAATGAAAAGATCCGCGGCAATCTGCTCCGCGCCATCTCCCACGATCTGCGCACACCGCTGACCTCCATCATCGGCAGCACCGGTGCGCTTCTGGACAACGACGAAAAGATCACACCGAAGGAACGCGCCGTTTTGCTCACGGATATCCATGAGGAGGCAAACTGGCTGCTTCGGGTGGTGGAAAACCTCCTTTCCGTCACACGCATCGGCGGTACGGCGCAGATCCGCAAGGAAAACGAAGTCGCCGAGGAAGTCATCAGCGAAGCGGTGCAGAAGTTCCGGCGGCATTTTCCCAATGCGGCAGTCAAGGTGCGGGTGCCGGAGGAAATGCTGTTTGTGCCGATGGATGCCATGCTGATCGAGCAGGTACTCAACAACCTGATGGAAAATGCGGTCAGACACGCAGAGGGGATGACGCAGATCGAGGTCACCGTCACTAAGGAGGAGGATTTTGCCCGCTTTTATGTGACCGATGACGGCAAGGGGATCTCAAAGGCACTGCTTCCCGTGATCTTTGATGGGACGGTGCACACGAGCGGAACCGATACCGTCGGACGCAATATGGGCATCGGGCTTTCCGTCTGCAAATCGATCGTCACTGCACATCAGGGAACGATCTCTGCCAAAAACATCAAAAAGGGCGGCGCACAGTTCTGCTTTGCTTTGCCGCTGGAGGGACAGACCTATGAAGATCCGTGAAAAGATCCTGATCGTCGAGGACGAACAGACCATCTGCAATTTTCTCACCGCCGTGCTGACTGCAAACGATTATGATCCGCTGATCGCAGGCAACGCCGCACAGGCACGGTCCATGATCGCCTCCCACTGTCCGGATCTGATCTTGCTGGATCTCGGACTGCCGGACGGTGACGGGATGGAGGTTTTGCGCTATGTCCGCGGTTGGAGCCGCACACCGGTCATCGTGGTCTCGGCACGGACACACGAAAAAGACAAGGTGGCGGCACTGGAGGCGGGAGCGGATGACTACATCACAAAGCCTTTCGGCACCGCCGAACTGATCGCCCGCATCCGCACGGCAATGCGCCATACCAGAACGGTCTCCGACAATGACGGGCTGGCACAGTCCGGCATTTTCCGTGCAAAGGAACTGACCGTGGATTATGACAAACACCGGGCATATCTGAACGGAGAGGATATCCACCTGACGCAGAACGAGTTTCGCATCGTCGCCCTGCTCGGCAGGTATGCCGGCAAGGTGCTGACCTACGATGTCATCATCCGGGAACTGTGGGGGCCGCAGGAAAAAAGTTCCAATCAGATTTTACGCGTCAATATGGCAAACATCCGGCGCAAACTGGAAAAGAACCCCGCCGAGCCGGAATACATATTTACCGAGGCGGGCGTCGGCTACAGGATGGTAGAGGGCGACTGAAGCCGGAAACACCGGAATCTCACAAGACCGACTGCCGCACTCCGGAAAGAAAAATCTTGTCGAAAAAAACGAACGCACAGAGCATCCCTGCCGCAAAAACTGCGCACAGATGTGGATGAAATGTTATTTCCGGACAAACCTTTCCCTGCGTCGGGAACATCATTTTTGTGTCATCCTGAGCGTCAGTGAAGGATCTGCTGCTGTTGATCTGACAAGATCCTTCGTCGCTCCGCTCCTCAGGATGGCACATTTCGGGAAGGCACCGTCAATCAGGGGTAATCAAGGGATCAATAAGTACGGTTCTCCGGATGAATCTCATGATTGAGGCAAACGCACAAGTGCTCATCAAACGAAAGGCAGAAAAAAGGCAGGGGCTCACCCCCTGCTTTCATAGGGAATGAATTATGGAAGTCAATGAAAAAGATTGGAAACTGTTCAGAAGCAAACTGCCGGAATGGCAAAACAATCATATTGCCCAATTAAATCAGTCGTACATTGAACTGCTGAAAGACGATTCCCGTGAACCGTCTGAAAAATTTTGGAAATTGGAAAGAAAAATCAATAGTGATAAAAGACATTCCGGGGTTTGTGCCGAAGTAAAACGCTCAAATATGTTTAGAACTTTGCTCAGTTTACTGGATGACGGTGTTATATGTTTTGATGACTTAAACGAGTTCAGTTCCGATACGAAGGACAGATTTGCTTTTTTCTCCAAAATATAAGGTCAGGGGGCTTTGCGCAAAGGGCTCCCCTGTTAAAAACGGAAGTTCCAAAGGACTGGTCGCAACGACCGGTTTGCGTACCCCTTTTTTATGGTAGTTTTCTGACAGTTGTTATATAATGTTGGAAGAACCGTACGGGACTTCTCCGCAGCGTACCCCCATGCTGCTCTTATCCTTCCCGTAGAAAGGACCGACAAAATGACTCGCAGAACTGTTTTTTCAACACTTGCCCTTTTGCTTACGGTCTGCCTTTTGCTTTCCTCCTGCGCACCGCCGCTGCAGGTCGATTTCAACTCCCACCCGTTTCAGCCGACCGCAGCACAGACCGACACGGTGCCGGGCACCACAGACCCGGTGACCGAGCCTGCATATTCCGCAGTCTATCCCCGCCGGCAGAACGGCGGCTCCCGCGATTATCTTTCAGATGAAGAGATCGCTCTGGTTCCTTTTTCGGAGATGGAATACACCCGTCCCGACGCCGCTGCGGTATGCGATGCCTTCCATACGCTGACAGCCCGCGTTGAGGGCAGTGCGGAGGCAGAGGAGATCCTTTCGGGCTTTTTTGATATCTACGATCAGTACTACCGTTTTTATACGATGCACACGCTTGCCAACATCCGCTATTACGCCGATCTCGGAGACGAATTCTACAAGGAGGAATTTGAATTCTGCGAGCAGTCCTCACCGGATGTGGAAGAGGCCTTTGAGGGCTTCCTGATCGCCTGTGCGCACAGTCCGGAAAAGACCGATCTGGAAACGCAATACTTCGGCGAAGGCTTTTTGGATGCTTATCTGGATTATTCCGTCTACACAAATCCCGAATATCTTGCACTGTCAAAGCAGGAAGCCGCCGTGATGGAGGAATACCACAACACCCTGGACGATCCGCAGATCGAATTTGAAGGAAAGCGGCAGTCTTTCAGTGAATTGCTTGCACGGTATGAAAACAGCGCAAAATACCTTTCCGTTCTGGAGACCTACTACGACACCTACAATCCCACCCTCGGAGCATACTACATCCGGCTGATCGGCATCCGCCGGCAGATGGCAGAGGTCCTCGGCTACGACAGTTATGCCGAGTTCTGCTATGAACAGACCTACTGCCGCGACTATACACCGCAGCAGGGAGTGGGGTACCTTGCGGATATTCGCCGTGAACTTGTTCCGCTGTATCAGGAACTTGCAGAAGCCGGCTTGCTATACACGACAGGCAGCCGCCCGATGCGTGCCTCGGAGGTGCGCGAAGCGCTGTCCGGAGTCGTCAGCAGGCTCGGCGGCACCTTCTTCAGCGCTTACAATTTTATGGAATACTTTGATCTGTGCGATCTGTCCGAAAGTGCCGAAAAAATGGACACTTCCTTTACGACCTATCTCTTTGCATACGAAACGCCCTACATTCTGATCAATGCGACCGGCACAACGGAGGATGTATTCACGCTTGCGCACGAATTCGGGCATTTCACGGACAATCTCTATACCTACCACGCAGACGAGGATCTGGAAACTGCCGAGACCTTTTCACAGGGAATGGAATGGCTGGCTCTGTGCAGACTGGAGGACACCTTTTCGGAAAGGGAACTGGAAAGCCTGCGGGTCGCACATCTTGCCGACACTGTTTCCGTCTTTGTCTCGCAAGCCGCCTATTCGGATTTTGAAAACCGCGTCTATGCCCTGTCTGAGGAAGAACTCACAGTACAAGCCCTGAACGATATTTACAGAAGCATCTGCAAGGATTACGGCTTCTATTCCCCGTCCGCCGACTTTTATTATTCTATGGCGTGGGTCGACATCCCGCATTTCTTTGAAGCCCCGTACTATATGATAAGTTACTGCGTTTCCTCCGACACCGCCTTACAGATCTATCAGCGGGAACTGGAGGATCAGAGCGGGCTATCCCTTTACTGCAAACTGCTTGACAGGACACCCGGCGACGGACTTCTTGCCGTACTGCAGCAGGCAGGAATGGAAGATCCGTTTCAGGAAGGCAGGATCCCGGAGATCTCCGCCTTCCTGCAAAAAGAACTCGGTCTTTCCTGACATCCGAAGAAAAGCTGATGCAAAAATGCATCAGCTTTTCTTCGGATCGTTTGTATTCTTTGCAATACTGTATTGCTCTGAAATATGCTTCGGGTTTTTGAAAACGGTGCGGAGCCCTCTTGCAATCCAGGTAAACGGCAGCAGGATCGGTGCTTTGTTCAGGATCGGATAGCCGAGTTTCATCTCCCGCAGCGGCGGGAAAGCAACATAGCAGAAGTACCGGATCCTTCCGAGCCGGATACTGCCGTTCTTCGGGGTCAGCCGTTCGATCTGATTGTAAACATATCCGTCCTTTGTGCCGAATGTTCCGAACTCGCACATCCGCGCTGCCATCAGCCGCTGTCTTTCCGTCAGTTCGCCGTCACCGAACCACGCCTGTCCCAAGCCCAGCACATCCTCCGCAAGTTTTCTCTCGCCGAGGCTGTCCAGTTCGCTCCAGATGTATGTCCAGTCCAGTTCCTTCTCATAATGGCGGCAAAATGTGAAAAAGTCGATCACAAAACGGATGCCGCCTCCGGTATACTGGGCATAATGCTTTATGAAGTGGAGCATGATGTGGATAAAAGTGTCACTCGCCGACATATGACAGATATTCGGTCTGTCTTTTTCCGGCACGGTTTTTTTCCAGACATCCCGATAATAGTCTTTGCGCCCGGTAAACTCCGGCAGCAGTTCGTCGTGCAGTTCCACCAAAAGGAACGGCGGTCGGATATATTCGGAATGGACATCCTGCGTCGTCATCAGACTGTAGCCGAGTTTCTCCATCAGTTCCCGCACCGGCTTGGAGGTGCTGTTCCCGACAAACAGATCCAGATCTGTCATTTCGCGGAGTTCCGGTGCAGGATATGCCGCACGGATATAGTAGCCCTTCATCGGAAGCATCCGAAGTCCTGCCGCATCAAATGCGTCCGTGAGTTCTTTGCACGCAAGGGATTGGTTGGCACCTTTGATGATCAGTTTTGCGCAGTAGTTCTGCCACTCGCCGGCATAATTCCCCTGCGGTCCGTCGTTCAGGTTTTTGATCGCATTCCGCACCAGCAGGGAAACACTTTGCCGTCGGCTCTCCCGAAGCACAGCCTCCCATAAAACATTTTCCGGCTTTTCCGGTGCAGGCTCTCCGTTGACACTGCTTCGAAGAAGACTGATCAGATATGTATAGACGGCTTCCCGTGCTGTTACAGTTGCTGTTTCTTTTTCCAATTCAGCCTTTCCTCCCCCATTTGCTTATTTTTCATTTGAAGCGGACCCTTAAACTACAGGATCCGATAATACTTCAGCAGTTTTTTTCGTTCCTTTGCGATCTTGATCGGCTCTGTGACCGTGGCTCCGCTGCGGTTTTTTGTCTCTTTTCTGTAACGCATCAGGCGTTTGCACCAGATCACCGGCAGCAGAAGTCTGTTCTTTTGCAGGATCGGATAATCCTTTTGCAGTGCGGCTGCGGTCGGAAACACTGATCGCAGCACACCGCTGCCGCGGTTGGCTCTGCCTGCGGACACGGCATTCTGCGTCACGGATGCGGAATGCACCCGGCTTTGCTCTGCACTGCCGTACACTCCGGCAGAGAGGATATCCTTCAAAAGCGGCATCCGGTCTGTGCGGACGCTCTGCCAAAGTTCCGGAAGTTTCAGCCCGACTGACAGATCCGACTCTGCGATTTGAAACAGTGCCGCAGAAAGGTCCAATGCGTGTACACTTTTGCACTGTCGGTACAGTCGCTCCCAGTCGATCTTATCGGAATATTTTTTTGCCCAGAGTCCGATATCGCAGACCTGCCGGATGCCGAACCCACTGCGAATAAAGTGCTTGTACGAGTGACACAGCAGGTACAGCAAATGATCGTGCTCGGAAAGAGAAAACACCGTCTGCACACCTTCGGCAGAATACGGCGCGGAAGAAGAGAACGCATTTTCAAAAAGCGTCTGCATTCCGCTGAGAGCATTTCTGTTTTTGGCAAAGAATCCTCTGTGGAGTTCCAGATACAGGAGACTGTCCGGGCTTTTCCAGCCGATCTCCTCTGCCGATTCATCGGAAACGGTGTGCATCCCGCATTCTTTGAGGATCTCACTGCATTTGGAGAAATCCTCCGCAGAAACATACAGATCTTCATCACTGCTCTGCCGCAGATCGCCGTTCGGATACAGGGCTCTGCAAAGGATCCCCTTGACCACCAACGGCTTGGTATCCGCTTCCAGCATTCTCCGATACAGCATCAGAAAATCCGCTGTCTTTCGGATCTGGATGGCGGTCTGCTGCTTGGTCAGGCGGCGAAATTCCTGCTTCTGTTCCCACTGTTTCGCCGCCGGACAGTCACAGACGGCTGAAAACACCAGCGGCAACACCTTATGCTGTGTCGCCAGCCGCATCAGCTCTGACCATTCCTCCCCGGAAACGGCTGTCCATTCCACGGCTTTTCCGTGGATGGACGCTGAAACCGCCTGCAACAGCATCTGCTCTGCACGGGTCAGTTCCATATCCTATTCCTCTTCCCGTAAGTATTTTTTGAGCCGTTCTGCAAGCGGGAGGTTCAGCGCACCGATCAGTGCGCCCAGTGTATTGCAGATCACATCGTCGGTTTCCGTCGTGCCGCACTTCAGGATAAATTGCAGGCTCTCCAGCAGGATGCTGAATGCCAGTCCGAAAAGCACCGTCCATCCGAGCCTCTTTCCGAAAGACCATCGACGCGGAAGCACCTGCGGCAGCGTCAGCCCGATCGGGGCAAATAAAATCGCATTCATCAGCGCGGAGCGATAGGCTTCCGGATTTCTCTGCGCCATCTCAAATGTGTGAAACGGCTGTAAATAAAGTGTCCTGACCGTGGTGCTTCTGCAAAGTACCGCCCAGACGGTCACGGTCAGTGCGGCGATCAGCAAGCCACCGGAAAGGCGTCTGCCAAGCGTCTCTTTGCGGCTTTTGAGGTCATTTTGAAAAAGTGCCCAAAGCAAACAGGCACATACGGATATGCCGAGAACACGCGGGATCTCCAACGCATAAAACCATACATACAATCTATCAATGAGCGTCATCGTGGGACCAGATCCAGCAGATACTGTCCGTATTCGGTCATTTTGAGGTCATTGCCGATCGTTTTGACCTGTTCGTCCGTAATAAAGCCCTGCTGCCACGCGATCTCCTCCGGACAGGCGATATAGAGTCCCTGCCGGGACTGCACCGCTTCTACATACTGTGCGGCATTCAGGATGCCCTCCGGTGTGCCGGTGTCCAGCCACGCAAGACCCCGGCTGAAAAGTTGGACACGGAGTTTTCCGCGTTTGAGATATTCTTCATTCAGGGAGGTGATCTCCAGTTCCCCTCTTGCGGAGGGCTTCAAAAGTTTTGCATACTCGACCGCATGACCGTCATAGAAATACAGCCCCGGAACGGCATAGCGGGATTTTGGCTGCTTCGGCTTTTCTTCTATCGAAACGACCTTTCGGTTTTTGTCAAATTCGACCACGCCATAGGCACTCGGATCCTTGACGGGATAGCCGAAGACGGTTGCACCGTCCTGATTGGATACGGCTTCTTTGATCTGCTCCTCCAGCTTTCCGCCGTAGAAGAGATTGTCCCCGAGGATCAGACAGCAGTTGTCACCGCCGATAAAGTCTTCCGCGATCAGAAAAGCGTCCGCGATGCCCCGTGCAACATATTGGATCCCGTATTCGATTTTGATGCCGAACTGTTCGCCTGTGCCAAGCAGGCGTTTGTAGGCTTCCACATCCGGCGGCGCGGTGATCACCATGATGTCGCGAATGCCCGCCATCAGCAAAACAGACAGCGGATAGTAGATCATCGGCTTGTCATAGATCGGAACCAGCGGCTTGGAAACCGCCTTCGTCATCGGATAAAGCCGGCTCCCCTTTCCACCGGCAAGAATGATACCTTTCATTGATTTACCTCCGGTTGCAGGACAAATTCTCTCTGAACTCCATCCCTGATAATAAACAGGTTACCCGGCTTCTTCAAGGATAATTGTCGCCGCCATGCTCGTTTTACACTGTTCCTTCTGATCGTCAGTGCAATATCTTTTTCAGTCGCGGGTGCTTGGCACTCAACAGATAAATCCTATCACGAAGTGTCAATTTATGTTCCTTTTTCAGTTTCTTTGCCTGTTCCTCTGCAACATTCGCATCACACGCACAGTATGCTATAAACAAGCGCTTTCGGATATAGTTGAGTCTGACACAGTCTTTTGCTTTTTTATAATCCTCCGGCAACATATCCATGCTGTCCAATGTTTGATTGAGGATAAACTCATGCTCATCGCACCGTTCCAGTTTTTTCTGTGTCGAATCATCTCTTGACATACTGCCGCTTGAAGAAACATAGTAGAACAAGGGTTCATTCAAAAAATACCGTTTTCCGTAATAGTAGATCGGCAAAAGCATCTGCCAGTTCTGTCCGCGCCTTGCCGGATAGATCTCACGGTTTGGGTTGACCCGAAGGAAATCGGAAACCCGGAGCATATGGCAAGCACAGCAAAAAATCGATTCTCCCGACAGCAATTGCCAGAACTGTTTCTCATCTTCGTTGTTCTTGATGCCTTGAGATACTCTTTTGCTTATATTTGTCAGGTCATCCTCCCTGACGATATACGCATCGGAGGTAACCGCGCTGTACTCGGGGTGCTCCTCCATCCATTCCACACGCTTTTTTACAGAATCGGGCGCATAAAAATCATCGGCATCCGCCCAGCATAAGTATTCTCCGGTAAACTCCTTCAATCCTGCGTTAATTGCACCGCCCAACCCCTTATTTTCCTGTTTGATGTACTTAAAAAGAAATCCACGGTCCTCAAACTGTTTTTTATACGACAGCACCACTTTCTCCGAATCGTCGGTAGAACCGTCATTTACAAAAACATACTCAATATTGTCATAAGTTTGCGCTAATACGGATTCGATCATTCTGTGTACAGTTTTGGCTCCGTTATAGCACGGTGTGATAATACTGACGCAAGGATCATGACTGTCCATACGGTTGCCTCCCAAAAAGGTTCATTATGTCTTTTGGCTGTTCTTTGCTTTCCCCTTCTTCAACTGCGAATAAAGGTAATCCCATATATTTTTAAAATGTTTTTTGAAGAACAGCAGATTCAGTCCCCCGATAATCACAAATGCCGCAACACAGTAGCCGGCTCCGTAAAGGGCAAACGACAAATAGCCGTTTATGTGCATCGGGATTAGCTTTGACAGACCAAACATCACGGCAAAGCCCACCAGATTGACGATCCACTTCCTGTAGGTTCGCCACGGTGAAACTCCTAAAATATGCTTTGCAGTGTAGATGATCATATCGTTGGCGCGGTACAGAAGTGCTGCGATCGTGCCGATCAGAACGCCGTACATACCCCACATCACATTGTAACTTCTCAAAATCAGGACTGCGGTGACAGAGGTGCCGAGGTTGATGATAGATTCCACTACGGAGCGCCACTGCGTTTTTTGGAAATGACCGGCAAAATTGATCGTTGCGCCGGCGATCGCACGGGAGGACACCAACAGCTTGATCGTCACAAACAGGATCGGCAGAACACGGTCATAGTACAGTTCCGCATCCTTCACACCGTCCATGTAGATCTTCATAAACGGAAGGAGCAACAGAAAGGTCACTGTGTAGAGTGCCACGGACAGTGCCATATAGCAGGTCTCGTAGGTGTCATAGGTACCCTTGTAAGTCTCTTGATCCGTGTTGTAGATCTGTCCGAGCCGGAAAGCAAAGCCGTTGTGGATGTTACCGATCAGTGTGGAGATAATGTCCACGACCATGGTATAGACTGTGTAGATGCTTACGACCGTCAGATTGGTGAATGCAGTCAGCAACAGGACATCCGTATGATTGAACACCATCTGCGACACTTCATGCACCAGCACGGAATTTTTCTGTGCGATCGATGCCTTATCCGGCTTGACCTTGAGATCCAGCCACGGATAATGCTTTTTTGTGTAGAAGGTGATGTACAGAGACAGGATGACCTGCAACAGCAGATGCCCGAACTGGATGAAGACGATATTCATACCCAGCATCGCCAGAATCGCTTTGGTCAGGCTGGTGCCGAGCTGAACGATCGTAGAGATATTGGTATAGACATAGGTTTTTCCGTCTGCCCGAAGCAACATCCGGAATTTGGCGTGCAGAAAGAAGCCCAGCGAATTTCCGGAGCCGATGATCAGGATGATCAGTACCTGCTCCCACGCAGGAATGTCCGACTTGACGGCAAGCGGATAAATGATTGCAAGCAACACCACACAGCCGATATAGCACCATGCCGTGCGGGTGTAGAACTGCGCAGTCGCGGAAAGGATCCCGTTGATCTTGTCCCTGTCGTCCGTGGCGACCGGCTTGTAGAGTGCCTGCAAGGTCGCTGTTCCGACACCGGCCTCCAACAGGACGATATAGGTAAAGATCTGATTCAATGAAGACAGAAAGCCGTTGGTTTCCGAACCGTAATTGCCGACAAACAGCCGCGGGACGATCAGACCGACCAGCGCAATGATGATCTGACTGCCGATGCCGAAAAATATGTTTTTACTGATTTTTTTCGCATTTGATTGCATGAGAATTCCCTTTCGCTTTTAGCCGACAAATTCCTTTACAATTTGAATGATTTCATTCACTTCATCGTTTGTCAGCCACATATGCATCGGGAGGGTGATGATGTGTTCACTGATCTCGTGTGCCTTTGGGCAGGTGCCGAGCGCATAGCGGTACATACTGTATTCAGTGTTGTCGCGGTAATGGACACCACCGTAAATCTCATGCTTGGCAAGCTCGCCGAGCAGGGCTTCACGGTCGGGAACGATCAGCTCATAGATATGGTAGGAACATTCGTCATGATGCGGCGCACCGACGATTTTGATGTTCTTCATATCCTTAAACGCTGCGTTGTACATATCGACGATCTCGCGGCGGCGGGCATTTTCTTCATCAAGATACTTGAGCTGGACGAGCGCGATCGCCGCCATAATGGCGTTGCCGTTGTACTTGTAGCCGACATAATCCACATCGTATTTCCACGCATAGGTACCCTTGTTGGAGCGGGCATAGGTGTCTTTGTTGATGCCAAGCCATGCGATCTGACGGGCAAGTTTGTCATACTCTGCGTTCTTGAAGCAGATCATACCGCTGTCACCGGTGGGCAGGTTCTTGACTGCCTGATAGGAATAAACGGTGACATCGACGCCGTCCCAGGTGCCGGGGCAGACACCGTTGACACGGGTGCCAGACATATGTGCCGCGTCCAGGATGAGCTTCAGATCGTGCTTTTTGCAGATCTCAATGATCTTGTCGAGCTGACCCACTCTGCCGCCGTAACCGACAAAGATAACTGCTCTGGTTTTATCGTTGATCTTGCGCTCCACATCCTCGGGATCCAAGCAGAGATAGTCGTCCACATCCGCAAAGGTGACATGGAGGTTTTCGTACATGATGGCATGGTTGGTGGACACAAAGGTGATGGGCGTGGAGATGATCTCGTCCCCGTCCTGCCAACCGTTTTGCAGTTTGAGGATCTTGACGGCAAGGTGCAGACCGACGGTGTTGGAATTGAGATAATAAGCGTTTTCGTGACCGGTGTATTCCTTCCACGCTTCTTCAAACTGTACGGTCTTAAAGCCCATGCCCGTCCAGCCCTTTTCGAGGCATTCGCGGACTGCGTCCAGACATTCGTCTACATGAAATTTCGGTTTCAGAACCTGAATTGACATAAATAATGCTCCTGTTCTTTTTTATTTGGAGATACGGCGGGAAAGCAGGATCACTTCTTTTCCGTTTTCTTCCGCTGTACCGTCGATCACAAACTCATTTTTGATAAAGCAACGCAGAGACCGTTCATTATCAGAAAAAACCGCCGCGCGGAGCATTCTCTCTCTCTCTCTCTCTCTCTCTCTCTCTCTCCGATCTGCTCCGCAAGTTTGCAAACCGCAGAAATCAGTTGTATCCCCATCCCGCGCCTCGGCAGATTTTTGGAATCCAGCAGTAGGCGACCGACCTCAAAGCTGTTTGTCTCCGGTTCATAATCATAAAGTGCAACAGCACCTACAAATTTGTCGGGGGTTTCCGGCAGGAAAACAGAAAACATATAATCGTCTTCTTTGGTCAGATAGCGCGCATACCACGCCTCTTGCGCCTCCTGTGCGATCTCGTCACTGCCGAAGAACCATTTTCGGTTTTCCGGGCGGTTGCGCAAAAGGCGCAAGGATTCAATATCTTTTTCTTCCAACGGACGAAGAAGCAGCTCTGCGCCGTCATAACGATATTCGTGCTTCATATCATAACTTATGGACTGCCTTATGAAGACGGGCAAACAGTCCGGGCGAACAACGGAACAGGCGCAGTTTCAGGCGCTTGCTGTGTCCGAGTCGTGTCATGTCCACTTCTTTGAGGTGCAGCCGGTATTCCTTCACTATATTTTTCTGCTCGGTCTGATAGTCCTTTTCATCTGCCCACATATCGTAATAAAGGGAGATCAGCAAATCGGACATAATCACGAGGAATTTCTGATATAAGGCAGGATATTTCACCTGATACAGAGGCTTGTACGCATCATAGAGCTTTACTGCGGAAAGCTGACTTGGGCGGAAAACACCGCGGCAGGCACTCTCCTCGCTCTGGACATAGTGATAAAGCGGTCGCTCATCAAACCAGACCTTTTCTGCTCTATCCAATGCATAATGTGCAAATAGGCTATCCTCTCCGCGAAAGATATCCTCACGGAATTGCAGACCGTCCACCAAATGCCTTGCATATAACTTATTACAGCAGAATGGTTCCCCTGCCATCATTACACGATGGGCTCCCTCTGAATCAAACAGACCGTAATACTTTTCCGGCAACTTATGTGCCGCTTCGTGATCCGGATAGGTCACAAAAGTTTCAAAATTGACCGCGTCACAGCCATGCTCCGTCATTTTGGACATCAGATACTCATAGGCATCCAAGTCGAGATAATCATCGCTGTCCGGAAAATTTACATAGTCACCATGCGCAAGAGACAAGCCACGGTTGCGTGCCTTGGATACACCGCCATTTGGTTGATGGACACAGACGATACGGCTGTCCCTCGCAGCATACTCGTCACAGATTTCACCGCTGCTGTCCTCAGAACCATCGTCAATCAGGATGATCTCCAGATTACGGTAGGTCTGATGGATGATACTGTCGAGGCACTTTCTCAGGTCTTTTTCCGAATTGTAAACAGGAACAATTAAGGAGATCAGCGGTTCCATAGTCATTCCTCCAGCAGTATTTCAAAATAGTCAATCAGTTTCTGCGGAGAATAATCGAAGCTGTCATCAAAGGCATCATAATCGATTGGGTCATGCACAAATACCGTGTCAATCTCATCCGGCTCAGAAAATACTTTCATATGGCTCGCGTCATAGTATGGCTGTCCGATAAGGTTTGTATTGTTTGTCAGTAACTTGCGACGGTAGATATGTGCCTCCTCCGTGCGAAGTGTCGGCGCATCACTGCCACCCTGCATAATTTCAAGAATACAGCGGCTGTTTTTGACATTTTCGAGGTTTTCCCGATAGGAAATCGGATCGGAATAGATCAGCCCCTCACCCTTCAGCTGTTGTTCTTCCGGTACTCCACAGATAATAAATTTGCATTTCAGTCCGTGAGTAGCCATCTTTTGATAAACTGCGTGAATCTGCGGCAACCGATCTTTTGCAAAACCGAGGAAGTAGACATCATTTTCAAAGACTTTCGGCATTGTAACCTCTGTGATTGCACCATATGCCATCGCAACAAAGTGGTCAACGCCGTATTTCTCTGCCTCTTTTGCATCGTAAGTCACAATATGGTCACTTACCGCTTTGACCTTATCAATATCCCAATGTTTTTTTGCGATGAGATCCAGACAATATATGATACACTGATTCTTCGGGTTTTGTCTTTTGATATACCTATAGAGTTTCGGTTCGTCCGTCAGATACTTACCGCCCAAAAAGACAAAACAAATCGGCCTGTTATTTTTGAAAGTTTGTCGGTACATTTTATGAAACCATATTTTTTTCATCGGAAGCCGGATCTTTCTGTTCAGACGATACGACCAATGGACGAAAAAAATGCTTTGAAGCAAGGCGTTGCCGGTAAAGGCTCGCTTGTAGATCCGGACATTGCTTAATTCCTTCAACGGCTGAAAATACGGCTCCAAAAAGTCGTCTCCCGCACCAAAAACAACATAGTTATAATGGAACTGCTTATCTTCCCGCGTACATTCTATCATAATAATTCTGATACTCCCCTGCCAGAATATGCTGCCACCACGGGCGATTGTTCAGATACCAGTCCACGGTCTGACGGATGCCGTCATCGAACTTCGTCGCCGGCAGCCAGCCCAACTCATTGTGGATCTTGGTCGGGTCAATGGCGTAGCGCATATCGTGACCCGGACGGTCACGGACATAGGTGATGAGGCTTTCCGGCTTGCTAAGCTGGCGCAGGATGGTCCTGACGACCTCCAGATTCGTGCGCTCGTTGTGACCGCCGATGTTGTAGACCTCGCCGTCCGTGCCGCTGCGCAAAATCAGGTCGATCGCCGCACAGTGATCCTCTACATACAGCCAGTCGCGGACATTTTCGCCGCTGCCGTAGACCGGCAGGCTCTCGTCTGCAAGAGCGCGGGAGATCATCAGCGGGATCAGTTTTTCGGGGAAGTGATAGGGTCCGTAGTTGTTGGAGCAGCGGGACACCGTCACCGGCAGTTTGAAGGTGCGGTGATACGCCAGCACCAGAAGGTCTGCCGCCGCCTTGGAGGCGGAATACGGGCTGGAAGTGTGGATGGGCGTTGTCTCCGTGAAGAACAGGTCGGGACGGTCAAGCGGCAGATCGCCGTAGACCTCGTCCGTGGAAACCTGATGGTAGCGCTTGATGCCGTACTTGCGGCAGGCATCCAGAAGAACCTGCGTGCCCATGACATTGGTGCGCAGGAAGACTTCGGGATTCTCAATGGAGCGATCCACATGGGACTCTGCGGCAAAGTTGACGATATAGTCCGGCTTTTCTGCTTCAAACAGATCATAAACCAGCTTGCGGTCTGCGATGTCGCCCTTGACAAATTTGAATTTCGGGTCATTCATCACGGGCTCCAAGGTTTCCAGATTGCCTGCATAGGTCAGGGCATCCAGACAGATGATGTCATCCTCCGGATGATGCTTGCGCTGATAGAAGATAAAGTTGCTGCCGATAAAGCCGGCACCGCCGGTGACGATCAGTTTCATCCTCGTTCTCCTTTCGTTCTGTTTCCCGCTCGGGAACAAAACATAACAGGCTTTTGATTTTGGTATGGGAAAAAACCCCACTTATATGTACGATTATATCTTATTTTCTCCAACAATTCAACCTTTTTATTTGCGAATGTTCCTGTCGGGAATGTTTCTGCTTGCCGTGCCTGATCGGATATTTTGAAAAGCATTTTTCGGAATGCCGAAAACAACGCGGATTTTTCGTTGCTTTTCTGCAAAATCGGTGTATAATAGAAGAAAAAACACATCGGGAGGCTGTAAAATGGCAAAGATCGAAAAAACCACCATCATCGGAGATGTACTGGATATCGCACCGGAGACTGCGCCGCTGTTCATGGCGATCGGGATGCACTGTCTCGGCTGTCCGTCCTCCAGAGGCGAAACGGTCGAAGAGGCTTGTATGGTCCACGGCATCGACCCCGACGAATTTCTGAAGCACCTGAACGCTTTTACGGAAGCACAGGAAAACCCGGCGGAATGACCGCTGACAGGGGCGCAGTTTCGCGCCCCTGTTTTTTGGGTTCGTTCGCCGGAAAGGAAACTTGCCATTCCGCTTCGGGCAAACCGTCCGGAGCATCTGCAGGAGGGTGTAAATGAAACTGCCGATCTGTAAGCGACTTCTCGCCTGCGCCGCTATGGTGCCGGAATCCGCCTGCGTTGCCGATGTCGGCACCGATCACGGTTATCTACCGATCCACCTGATAAAAAACGGGATCTGCACCCGCGTGATCGCAGCAGATCTGCGGGAAAAGCCTCTGCAGAGCGCAAAACGGAATGCGGAACTGTACGGCACCGCCGACAGAACGGTTTTTTTGCTGTCTGACGGTCTGAAAGGCGTGGAAAAGGACTGCTTTGACACCCTGATCTGCGCCGGTATGGGCGGCGACTGCATCGCGGGGATCTTAGATGCCGCACCGTGGCTCCGTGACGAAAAATACACGCTGATCCTACAGCCGCAGTCCTCCGGAAACGATTTGCGCCGCTATCTCGGCACACAGGGCTTCCGCATCGAGGAAGAGCAGCTTGTGCAGGACGGCAGATTTCTGTACGCCGTGATGCGGGTACGGTACGGCGGCGGCAGAGCACTCTCACCGGGGGAGCAGTACGCCTCTCCTGCTCTGCTTGCATCCGGCTCTCCCCTGCTGACCCCATATCTGACGCGCATCGAACGCAGTCTGCGGCAGACCGTTGCCGGGATCTCGGAGGGGGTCACGGAGGACGACCGGCGCAAACTGGCATACTATTCCGCCGCTTGGAAAGAGATCTCGGAGCATCTCTTTTGAAGGACACCGCATTTTATCCGACCGATCTCCGTCTTTTTTCAGAAAGGAGTGCTGCTATGCCCACGGTAAAAGACATCCTGTCCTATCTTTTTACACTTGCACCCGAACACTACAAAGTGAGTTGGGACAATATCGGATTGATGTGCGGTCATTCTGACAGCCCGGTTTCCGGGATCCTGGTCGCGCTGGACGCGTCTCTGCCCGTCGCCGAGGAAGCCGCACGGCTCGGCTGTGAACTGGTCGTTGTCCACCATCCGCTGATCTTTACGGAAACCTCCGCCGTTTCCGACGAAACGATCACCGGTCTTCGTCTTCTGTCCTATCTGGAAAAGCACATTTCCGTGATCTCGATGCACACAAATCTGGACTGTGCGCCCGGCGGCGTGAACGATGTGCTGGCACAGCGGCTCGGACTGCGGGATGTGCAGGTTCTGGAGGATGGCGAGATTGCGCATCTTGTCCGCTACGGCACCGTTCCTAAGCAGTCGCTCGCGCAGTTTCTTCCGTTTGTCAAACAGCAGCTGCACTGTCCGGGACTGCGATACGCAGACGGCGGACGACCGGTCTGCCGGGTCGCAGTCGGCGGCGGCTCCTGCGGAGAGTATCTTCCGCAGTTGAGAAAACTCGGCTGTGATACCTTCGTGACTGCCGATGTGTCGTATCACCGCTTTGCGGATGCAAGCGAACTGGGGATGAATCTGATCGATGCCGGACATTTTGAAACGGAAAATCCGGTCGTACAGATGTTGTGTGACAAACTGGCAGAGCAGTTCCCGGAGGTCGCAGTCAAAGTCTCGACGGAGCATCGGGATGTGACAGAGTATGCCTAAGGAACTTCTGAACAAATCATCTGCGGCAGAGCCGCAGAGTTTCGTGACTGTGGCGGCTGATGCCGCCGAAAAACTGTAGTTTTTCTTGCTTATATACAGCAAACCGCACCAAAGGCGTGTCATTGTACTCTTTGCGACAATGACACGCCTTTGGTGCTTTTCAAGGGAACCTCTGATTAAATCGGCAAGAGCTGACAGCGAAAGATTTTGTCTCAGACGAAAGTTCGAAAAACATGGGAATACTTGATGTATTTCCTGCTTTTCGAACTGCACGGATGGGGCAAAAGATCCGCTGTTCAGCCGCAGACGATTTATTCAGAGGTTCCCAAGATCGAACGGGACGGGCGGCAGGCATTTTCTTTTCGTCCGGAACGCTCAGTGCTTCTGCAGAGGCTCTGTACAGTGCCAGCCTTCCTCCGGAACGATCACCGCATCAAAGCGGCAGAAGGCAAACTCGGCAGGCGCGTGATCGGTGAGTATGCGGATGCCGGTGATCCCGTCAAGTGCCGTCAGAGATGCGGTCAGCGTGCGGATCGCCGCCTGCTCCGTCTGCGCACTGTCTCCGAACACCGTGCCCTGCGGATAATCCAGAACACAGCAGTCATCCCGCAGTTGAACCTCGGGGATCGGCTTGCCGAACAGCGGATTTGTCAGCCCGTTTTTCGGTGCATACACGGAAAGCAGATAGATCACAGCCTCTGCCGCAGCCGCATTTCCAGGCTTGAGCCGGACAGGCAGTTCATAGAGCAAGCCGGAACCGACTGTCGGCAAAAACAGTGCGGCATCCAGTTCGTTCAGATCCTCACGGACGGGTCCGATCGCCGTGGGATCCGACACAAACAGTCCGGAAAGATCCAAAAAACTGAACAGTTCCTGCCGACTGCCTTCTACATAAAACTGCACCTGATCGACACTTTCCAGTTCCGTCAGCGTATTGATGACCGACAGTACCGCAAGGCGTTCCTCCGACACCGTCTGCGGACGGTTGTTGAGGAAGTCTCCGGAAAAGTCCACTGCGCAGACTCCCCCGTCCACATTGATGTCCAGCAGCCGGGTGCCGTCCGGCAGCGTATTTTGCATGCCGTTCGTTTCCGGTCCTGCGATCAGTTGGCTGATCACATATTTCGGAAGTTCCGCATCGGAAATATACGGGACGGTCCGACGCTCCGGGATCAGATAACGGGTGTGGCTGTCCGTAAAGTACAGGGTGAAGGAGGTACTGCTGATGTCGGAACTGTCATCAAACAAAAGAAGATCGTTTTGCGCGATCGTGCGGCTTCGGAGCGTCTGCCCCGCGCTGTCTACGACCGTCAGAAGTATCTTTTCGGCTTTTGTGTAGCCCAACAGTGTTTTGGCAAGACAGACATCCGCGACCGTCGCACGGATGCCCGACAACTCCGGATAAGTCCCGCCGATTTGTACCGTGACGGTATTGTTTGTCACCGTGACCGATCGGATCTCCGTGTCTTTCGGGAACGGAGATTCCAGCGTCTGCTTTGTCGGTCCGTTCAGATAGTCCTGCAAAAAGCGATCAAGCGGCGGTACGGTCTGTCCGAGATCGACGGTTTCCGAACCGATCACACCATCCTGTGTGCCGTAGTCGATCTGTGTTTTCCGGTAAAACAGTTCTGCCGGATTGAGCATCTCTCCTGCGGGAACCGTCGGAGCCGTGCAGGCAAAGAGCATTCCCGCAACGAGCAGCAGAGAAAGCATCAGCGCGGTCTTTTGTTTCACGGTGCATCCTCCTCCGTTTCAAACTGCGGAAAGCGGAGGACAAACCGCGTCCCGCCCTCCTCGGGTGCCTCTACCGCAATGCTTCCTCCGTTGCGGCTGACCATATCGTGCACGATGGACAGACCCAGTCCGGCACCGCCGGCTTTTCTGGAGCGTGCCTTGTCCACACGGTAAAAGCGTTCAAACACCTGCTGTCTTGCTTCCTCCGGGATCCCGATGCCCGTGTCCTCGACGGCGATCCGGATATCCTCTCCGTCGTGGGAAGCCGTGATCCGGAGAGTTCCGTTTTCAAGGTTGTATTTGATCCCGTTTTCCGCAAGGTTGAACAGGATCTGATACAGGTCGTCCTCCCGCGCAAGGATCCGGCAGCCGTCCTCACACACACTTTTCAGGGTGATGTGATAACTGTCTGCCAGCGGTTTCAGCATCCGAAGCACACGCCCGACTGTCTGCGCGGCATCCGTCAGTTCCATAGTCTCTTCCCGCTGTGCGGTGCTGTCCAGTTTTGTCAGTTCCAGCAGTTTTTCCGAAAGCCGTGTCAGCCGATCCGCTTCACTGCCGATGTCGGTGACAAACTCCCGCAGAGTCTCCGGCGGCATATCGTTTTGAAGAATGGAGTCGGAAAGCAGTTTGATGGAGGCAAGCGGTGTTTTCAGTTCGTGGGAGGCATCGGAAACAAACTGCTTGCGTACCTTCTCCGACTGATTCAGACGGACAGACAGGTCATTGAAGGAACGGCCGAGCTGCGCGACCTCATCGTGTCCGCGCAGGGTGATCTTCGCATCGTAATTTCCCTTCTGCATCTGCCGCACGGATTCCTGGATCTTGCGCATCCGCTTGGAGAATGCCGAGGAAAAGAACAGTGAAAAGAGGATCACAAGTACCTCAAGAGAGCCGGAGATCCACAGCAGATTCAGTTCCAAAGAGGAGATCAGAGAGCCGAGCGTCCGGTCATACTCCATCAGGTACAGTGCGCCGATCAGTTTGTTGTATGCCATCACCGGGATCGCCGCATGGCTTTCCAGTGTACTGTCACTGTATGCGGCAAAAAACACATCGTTGCCGGAAAGTGCCTCCACAACCTCCGGAAGCAGCACGATCTTCCCGGTCGCCTTTCGGTCGGCGATCGAGTCATACAGGGCAACTCCCGCAGGGTCCGTCACGATCACTCGCGTAGTGTGCAGATCGCCGGTCGATTCGATGACCTCGCGGACATTGGACGGCTCCAGTTTTTCATAGGAAGACAGTGCCGCCGCCATCAGTTCCGCCTTGTCTTCCATCGATGCCCGCTGGGAGCGGAAGATCAGATTTCGGATCGTCATCGGTGCATATAAATTGAGCAGCACCAGCACGACCGCCGTGATCAGCACATAGGCTGCCGCATAACGAAGCTGACTGCTGCCTGTGCCTATGTGCAGTTTCTCTTTATGCCTTGAAATAGTACCCAACTCCCCATTTTGTCAGAATGTGGCTCGGCTGTGCCGGATCGTCCTCCAGTTTTTCCCGGATGCGCCGGATATGCACATCCACCGTGCGGATGTCACTGCGATAGTCGTCTCCCCAGATCAGATCCAAAAGGGCTTCTCTGGAATAGACACGGTTCGGATTGCGGATCAGAAGTTCTATCAAATTGAATTCCTTTGCCGTCAGGTCTGCAAGAACACCGTTCTTGTAGGCATTTTTTTCCGTGGAATCCACCGTGATCGATCCGCAGGTGATCCGGCTGCGGGCATCACTGCGTCCGCTTCTGCGAAGCAATGCTTTGATCCGCGCCTTCAGTTCCAGAATGTTGAAAGGCTTGGTCAGATAGTCGTCCGCGCCGTGCTCGAACCCGAGGAGTTTATCCATATCCTCGGTCTTTGCCGTCAGCATAATGATCGGCACATCGGAAAACTCGCGGATCCGGCGGCACGCCTCCTGCCCGTCCATGATCGGCATCATCACATCCAGGATGATGAGTCCGATCTCGGGATCTGCCGCCAAGCGCACCGCATCCGCGCCGTTTGATCCCGTCACGACCTCATAGCCGTCGTTTTGCAGATTGAAGCGGATCCCCTTCACCAGCAGTTCTTCATCATCTACGATCAGGATTTTCATAGGTTACCTCACTGTTACAAGATCTTTGATCGCCTCATACCGTATCTGCCCGATGCCGTCCACATTCATCAACTCACTGATCCCGGTAAAATCTCCGTGTACGGTCCGGTATGCAACGATCCTTTCCGCGATCGTTTTTCCGATCATCGGAAGCGTCTGCAGTTCTTCCACGGCGGCGGTGTTGATGTTGATCCGCCGATCATCCGATGTGCGTCCGCCGCTTTTCATCAAAGTGGCAGAGCGTTCCGCAGAAACCGTTACACCGCGCACAGAGTTTCTTCCGAGATAAAAGCCGGAGATCAGAAGCAGGAATGCCGCAAGCGCAGCAAGCAGGATGCAGGCACTTTTCTTTGCCATTCTGTCCAAGTCCCTCCGTTGACAAGCCGGAGTTTTGTGACTATAATAGGTTCGACGAATATTTGCCGGAACCGACGGTTTTTTTCTTCGGCTTGACAGACTGTATTCGATACCGCATTCATTATAACACAAATTTGTCCGCACGGGCAATGCTATTCTGAAAAAATGGAGATTTTTCTGATGAAACGATACCGTTTGTTTGCATTTTTCCTTGCTGTGCTACTGCTTTTCTCTTTGAGCGCACTTCCGTCCTTCGCCGCAGAGAGCAGCACCGAGACCGAACAAAGCACGCAGACTGTCGCCCCCGACGCTCTGCTTCCGGACTCGGAACTTCTGCCGGAACCGATCGTTTCTTCCCTGGGCGGTGAATACACAGTCAACGCGAAAGCGGCACTCCTGCTGGAACTCAACTCCAACACCGTTCTGTTTTCATACTGTGCGGACGACCGGCTCTACCCCGCCAGCCTGACAAAGATCATGACCTGTATGCTGGCACTGGATTACGGAAAACTGGACGACACCGTCACCGTTTCCGAGACCGCAATGGAGGGACTGCACGAGGACGGAAGTTCGGCAGGTCTTGTTCCGGGCGAAAAAATGTCCCTGCGCAATCTTCTGTACTGTATGATGCTGTCCTCCGCAAATGAAGCGTGCAATGTTGTCGCGGAGTATATTTCCGGCGATATTGCGGGCTTTGTGGAACTGATGAACCGAAAAGCCGCCGCACTCGGCTGTCACGGCACACATTTTGCCAATCCGCACGGACTGCACGACGAAGATCACTATACCACGGCAAACGACCTTTGCCGGATCACCAGAAAAGCGCTGGAAAACCCGACCTTCCGGGATATTACCTCCACCACCACCTACACGGTCCCCGCCACCAACCTCAACGAGGAGCGGCATCTGGTCACGACCAATTATCTGGTCAGCCGCGATATCGTTTCGGACTACTACTATTCCAAAGCCACCGGCATCAAGACCGGCTTTACCACGCCCGCAGGCAGATGTCTGGTCTCCACGGCAAGCGACGGCAATCTGAAATTTCTGAGTGTCCTGCTCGGTGCGGAAACGGAACTGCTCGATGACGGAAATGTCCTCTATCACAGTTTCACGGAGACGGCAAAACTTTTTGACTATGGCTTTGACAATTTCGCCTATGCGGAGGTACTGACCAATCTGGAAAACCTCGACCAACTTCCGGTGCGCAACGCCGCAGGGCGGGACACCGTGGTCATCAAGCCGTCGGAAAGCATCGACGCACTGCTTCCGAAAAACTTTGACAAGGCCAAACTCACCACGGATTATACCGTCGACACCGCAGACGGGCAACTGGAAGCACCGCTGGAGGCGGGGCAGATCATCGGAACGGTCTTTGTCTATTATGACGGCATCCTCATCGGGCATACGACCGCAGAGACCCTCACCGCCGTCAAGCGTTCGGAGATCTCCGGTTCCTTTGAGGCAACCAAATCGTTCTTTGAAGAATACTGGTGGATCGTGCTGCTGCTCGGTGTCATCGTACTGCTGCTCATTGCCGTTTTGCTTATCCGCTCTGCCGCGATGACCGCCCGCCGCCGTGCCGCCGCAAAACGCAGACATCCCGGTGACCGGGGAGGGAATGCACGGTGAACGGATGGGAACAGCTTCGGCAGACCTGCCTTGCCTGCACCGCCTGTCCGCTGTGCCGTACACGGCAGAAGGTCGTGTTCGGTATCGGACCCGAGAATGCGGAGATCCTCTTTGTGGGAGAAGGTCCCGGTCAGATGGAGGATCTGCAGGGAGAGCCGTTTGTCGGTGCCGCCGGAAGACTGCTGGACGATATGCTTTCCATCATCGATCTCGGCAGACACAACTGCTATATCGCAAACATTGTCAAATGCCGCCCGCCGCAGAACCGCGACCCCAAACCGGAGGAGCAGGATGCCTGTATCGGCTATCTGCGCGAGCAGGTCCGGCTTCTGAGACCGAAACTCATTATATGCCTCGGCAGGATCGCCGCACAGCGGCTGATCGACCCCGGCTTCCGGATCACCGCACAGCACGGACAGTGGGTGGAAAAAAGCGGCGTATGGATGACTGCGATCTATCATCCGTCCGCGCTTCTGCGGGATCTGAACAAGCGTCCGGAAACCTTCTGTGATCTTCTGTCCATCCGGGAAAAGGCACAGACGGTGTGCGGGCAAAACACTTATTAAGGAATAAAACTATGCGATTTGTTTCATGGAATGTCAACGGTCTGCGCGCCTGTGTGCAGAAGGGTTTTTTGGATGCTTTCGGGATCCTCAATGCGGATTTCTTCTGCCTGCAGGAGACAAAAATGCAACCGGAGCAGTTGTCGCTGGAACTGCCCGGCTACCGTCAGTACTGGTACTCTGCGGAGAAAAAGGGTTACTCCGGGACGGCGATCTTCGCAAAGCGGGAGCCGCTGTCCGTGACCTGTGGGGTCGGCGTGGAGGCACTGGATCGCGAGGGACGGCTGATCACGCTGGAATATGAAAAATTTTACCTTGTGACCTGCTACACACCCAATGCACAGGACGGGCTGAAGCGGCTCGATCACCGAATGGCGTGGGAGGATGCCTTCCGCGATCATCTGTGTACGCTCGATCGGCAAAAACCCGTGATCGTCTGCGGTGACCTCAATGTAGCGCACAAGGAGATCGACCTGAAGAACCCGGGTCCCAACCGCGGGAACCCCGGCTTTTCCGATGAAGAACGCGGGAAATTTTCCGCACTGCTGGATGCCGGCTTTACCGACACTTTCCGCCACCTGTATCCGGATCTTCCCGGTGCCTATTCGTGGTGGAGTTACCGTTTTCAGGCGCGGGAAAAGGGCATCGGCTGGAGGATCGACTATTTTCTTGTTTCCGACCGTATCCGGGATGCGATCGAAGGTGCTCCGATCTATTCGGAGGTGTACGGCTCCGATCACTGCCCCGTCGGGCTGGAACTGAACGAAGGAGGCTTTTAGATGAAATTCGGAAAACTGACAAAGACCGTGTGCATCCTTTTGACGGTCGTGATGCTGATACAGTTTCTTCCCGTTGCTTCGGCATACGGCACCTGCAGTCCGTGGGCAGAAGCCTCCCTGACGGAGATCGATGCGCTCGGTCTGCTTCCGGAATCGCTTGCGGAAGCGGATATGACACTCAACATCTCCCGTCTGGAACTTTGCCAGATGGCGGTGCTTGCCTATCGGAAGATCACCGGCAGAACAGACCTTGCGCCGGACAAGACCACCTATTTTTCCGACACGACCGATGCGGATATCTGTCTTGCTTATGAACTGGGCATCGTCAGCGGTTATGACAACGGAAAGTTCGGCCCCGAGGACAGGCTGACACGGCAGGAACTGTTTCAGATCCTCTATTCCCTGTTCAAGTCCGTCGGCTGGAGCGAGGACGCAATACAGGAGATGTTCAAGACCTTCCTCGACTACAAGAAAGTCGGCGACTGGGCAGTGGAATCCACAAAGATCATGCTGGAACTCGGCATCACCACCGGCACCGGAGGCAACTACATCACCCCCGGCGGCACCACGACCGTGGAACAGGCACTTTGTATGCTGGAACGGGCTTATGACTATGCAAGATATTATCTTGCCGAGGCGATGGGTCCGTTCACCGGGATCGACCCTGCGACCCTGCCTGCCCGTCCGGAAGCGGACGAGATCCCCGAAACACATCTTTACAGCGCGTGCAGCAGTTGGGCTGTTCACGGCATCGGCGTGATGGAAGTATGGGAATTGATCCCGGAGTCTCTGTTTGCACTGGATTTCAGCAAGCAGAACATCACCAGAGAACAGTTCTGTGAGGCTGCCGTGCTTTGTTACCGCCGCCTGACCGGTGACGAGTCTCCGGCGATGCAGGAAAGTTATTTCAAGGACACCTCCAATCCCAGCGTCAACCGTGCCTATGAACTGCAGATCGTTGCAGGCTACACGGACAACACCTTCCGCCCGAAAAGTTCCATCACCCGGCAGGAGATGTTCACGATGATCCTCAGCCTGCTGAAGGCAGTCGGCTGGGAAAAATACGACAACGAGCATGAACTGTTCGCGCAGTACAGTGACAGCGGCAGTATTGCAAGCTGGGCAAAGAAGGCGGCAAAGGTCGCCATCGAACTGGAATTCGTCAAGGGCAACGGCAGCGGCAAACTGATGCCGACCGGAACCTGCAGCCGTGAGCAGGCGGCGATCATGTTCTACAACGCTTTCCGCTATATTGCCCTGTGGTACTCCGAGCATCCGCTCAATCCCGAGACCTATCCCGGACACATCGCCGTGGACAATCCCAAGGCACAGCAGGCGGTCGATCTTGCCGTTTCCAGAATCGGCTGCTGGTATGTTTACGGGGACGAGGGTCCGAACACCTTTGACAGCTCCGGTCTGGTCTACTGGGTCTATCATACCAAACTCGGCTACAGTATGGGGCGTACCGCCACGGCACAGTGGAGAAACGGTATAGAAATCTCCGTGGACTGGAGCCATCCCGGAAAGAACCTCAAACCCGGCGATCTGGTCTACTTCCGTACATCAAGCGGCAGTTCGTCCATCGGACACATCGGCATCTATGTCGGCGCGACCTACGGTGGACAGGCTACCCCGTACGGCGAATTCACCTTTATCCACGCCCCGCATACCGGTGCGCAGGTCGGTTACGGCGATCTGCATTGGTACATCAACAACAACCGCATCTACGGAGCGCGCCGTATCGCTTACTGATCCCGGAAAACTCCGGTCTGTCGGCAAAACGGAAAGCAAGTGCGAGATCTCTGACGAATGATTGACACCGGTTATGGGAGGCGAACCTATGGCAGACCTTTTTGATCCGATCTCCAAACTCAGCGGCATCGGCAAAGCGCGGGAAAAACTCTTTGCCGCACTCGGCATTGAAACGGTCTACGATCTGCTGTCCCACTTTCCGCGGGCATATGAGGACCGCACCCGACTTGTCCCGATCTGTGATCTGGAGGTCGATACGCCCGCCTGTTTTCGTGCGACCGTTTCCTCCTCTCCGCGCACCAGTCATATCCGGCAGGGACTGGATATCACAAAGGTGACCGTTGCGGATGAGACGGCAAAACTCCAACTGACCTTTTTCAATCAGAAATATGCCACGGAGAATCTTCACTACGGCGAGGAATACTATTTTTACGGCTCGGTCGTCGGCGACTACATCGGCTACAGTATGACAAACCCCGTGTTTGAAGCCACGGGAAGCCCCGGTGTGCTGACACGGCGTATTATGCCGATCTACCCGCTCACCGCCGGTCTGAACAACAGTCTTATATCCCGCACCGTTGTGCGGGCGCTGACAGCGTGTGAGGATTCTCTGCCGGAACTTCTGCCCGCATCCATCCGGCAGAAATACCGTCTTTGTGATGTGAAATATGCCTATCGGAACATTCACAATCCGGTTTCCTCTGCGGCACTGGAGCAGGCACGGAACCGCCTGATCTTTGAAGAATTCTTTATTTTTTCCGCAGGGCTGTCCCTGATGCGGGCAAAACGCACCGTCCATACCCGCGCACCGTTCCGGGATCTTGACCTGACCGAGTTTTATCAGGCACTTCCGTTTTCGCCGACCGGGGCGCAGAGGCGGGCGATCGATGACATCCTGCGCGATTTTTCCGGCGGAAGCGTGATGAACCGTCTTCTGCAGGGTGATGTCGGCAGCGGAAAGACGGTCGTTGCCGCCGCCGCCGCTTACTGCGCGGCAAAAAACGGCGTGCAGACCGCACTGATGGTGCCGACGGAAATTCTCGCAGAACAGCACGCCCGCTCGTTGGAGCCGCTGATGACAAAACTCGGTGTCCGCACGACCCTGCTCACCGGCTCGATGACCACGGCACAGAAGAAAAATGCCCGTGCAGCCCTTGCGGCGCACGAGGCGGACTTTATCATCGGCACCCACGCACTGATCGCCGAGGCAACGGAATTCCGCGATCTTGGCTTTGTCATCGCGGATGAACAGCACCGTTTCGGTGTGGCACAGCGCGCCGCACTGGCAGACAAAGGTGACGACCCGCATCTGCTGGTGATGTCCGCGACCCCCATTCCCCGCACACTGGCACTCATCCTTTACGGCGATCTGGATATTTCCGTCATTGACGAACTTCCGCCCGGCAGACAGACGGTCGACACATTTTTGGTCAACGAGACGATGCGGGCGCGGATCAACGCCTTTATCCGCAAGCAGGTCGCAGAGGGACATCAGTGCTACATCGTCTGCCCCGCCATTGAGGAGACCGAGGATACCGCGTCGGTGAAATCGGCGGAAATGTGGGCGGAGGCACTGCAAAGATCGGTCTTTCCCGATCTTCGCGTCGCCCTTGTCCACGGCAGGATGAAAGGTGCGGAAAAGGATGCGGTCATGGGTGCCTTTGCCGACGGCGAATATGATATTCTGGTCGCAACGACCGTCATTGAGGTCGGCGTGGATGTGCCGAATGCCACACTGATGGTGATCGAAAATGCCGACCGCTTCGGCTTGAGCCAGCTTCACCAGCTGCGCGGCAGGGTCGGCAGAGGGTCTGCAAAATCCTATTGTGTGATGTTCTCCTCCAACAAAAACGCGGAGACCAATGCACGGCTGAAGGCACTGTGCAAAACCAACGACGGTTTTAAGATCTCGGAAGAGGATCTTGCCCTGCGCGGTCCCGGTGACTTTTTCGGACAGCGGCAGAGCGGTCTGCCCACCTTCAAGGTCGGCAATCTTTCTATGGATCTGACGACTTTGAAACACGCACAGGATGCCGCGGCAGAATTTCTGAAAGCAGAACACCCCGAACAGTTTGCGGAGTATCAGCCGCTTCTGCGCCGCATCCGCGCACTGTTTGCGGACAATGATACGGTGATGAACTGATACCGTTTTTTGGAGGTCGGATATGACGGAAAGACTGTATTACAAGGACGCATATATGACAGAGTTCACCGCGCAGGTGCTGTCCTGTGAGCCGTCGGAGCACAGCTGGGCGGTCGTGCTGGACAAAACCGCCTTCTACCCCGAGGGCGGCGGACAGCCGTGTGACCTCGGCACACTGGGGGGCGCAGCAGTAACGGATGTGCATATCCGCGATGGCGTGATCGTACACACCTGCGACCGCCCCGTATCCGGCGAGGTCTGCGGAAGCATCAATTGGGCGCGCCGCTTTGACCTGATGCAGCAGCACTCGGGGGAGCATCTGGTCTCCGGACTGATCCACGACCGCTTCGGCTATGAGAATGTCGGTTTTCATATGGGTGCAGACCGCATCACCATCGACCTTTCGGGACTTCTGAATGCACAGGAACTTGCCGAGATCGAACTTGCCGCCAATCAGGCGGTCTGGGACGATATTCCCGCAGAAATATTTTATCCCGATGCGGAAACACTGAAAAAACTGGCATATCGGAGCAAGAAAGAACTTTCCGGCGAGGTGCGCATCGTCCGCTGGGGCGGGATCGACACCTGTGCCTGCTGCGGCACCCATGTGGCGTCCAGCGGCGAGATCGGACTCATCAAACTGCTTTCCTGCGTGAAATTCCGTGACGGTGTCCGCATCGAACTGGTCTGCGGCAGGAGGGCTTACGACTATGTGTCTGCCGCCGTGTCGCAAAATCGCGAGATCTCCGGTCTTCTGTCCGCAAAGCCGCTGGAGACAGCTGCGGCAGTACGCCGTATGGCAGAGGAACTTGCCGAGACGAGATTTGCACTCGGTGCAGTACAGCAGCGGTATTTTGAAATCCTGGCAGAACGGGTCTGCGGTGAGGACGATCTTCTTTTGTTTGAGGATGGCTTGCAGCCGGATGCGCTTCGGCGGCTGTGCGTACTGCTGATGGAGCACAGCGGCAGAAGGTGTGCGGTGTTCTCGGGCACGGACGCGGAGGGCTACAAATATGCCGTCGGTCAGACAGACGGCGATCTGCGTCAGTTCGTCAAGGATATGAACGCCGCACTGCACGGACGCGGCGGCGGCAAGCCGTTTTTTGCGCAGGGCTCCGTTGCCGCCTCCCGCGCGGAGATCACCGACTTTTTTCGAATTTGATTCGGGCGAAGCTTCAGAAAACAGGAGGTTCTTATGGACAGAGAATACAAGGCCTTTATCAGCTACCGTCACCTGCCGACGGATATGGAGACGGCAAAGATGCTCCACAGACGGATCGAACGGTATACCGTGCTGAAGGAGCTTCGTGCCGACGGGCAGAAGCATCTCGGGCGTGTCTTCCGTGATCAGGACGAGCTTCCGCTGTCGGGCAATCTGTCGGAAAGCATTCAGAATGCGTTGGATCATTCGGAATATCTGATCGTTGTCTGCACTCCGGAAACGCAAAACTCCATGTGGGTCATAAATGAGATCACCTACTTTATCCGCCGACACGGACGCGACCATGTCCTTGCGGTTCTGGCAGACGGAACACAAAAAACCTCGTTCCCGAAGGAACTGACCGTGGTTTCCGATGACGACGGGAATCCGATGTCCTACATTGAACCTTTGGCGGCAAATATCGCCGCAGATTCCCCCGCCGGACGCAAAAAACTGTTTCGGACGGAAAGCCTGCGTATTCTCGCGGCTTTGATCGGATGCAACTATGACGATCTGTATAAAAGAGAACAGCGTTACCGTCGGCGCAAGATCGGCAGTATTCTGATCGCGGCACTGCTGGTCATCTGCTGTTTTTTCGCCATGCTCCTCAACCGCAACCGCGTCATCGAAGAACAGCTGCAGATCGCCCTGAGAAACGAATCCGATGCGCTGACCGCGCAGTCACAGAAGGAATACTCGGACGGAAATATCCGGGGTGCCGTGGAATACGCACTGCAGGCACTGCCCGAGCCCGGCAGGGACAGACCGTATCTTCCGGCTGCCGAGGAGCAGTTGACATCTGCCCTCGGGCTGTACAGAACGGAACGCTTCTGTTTTTTACAGACACTGCAGCAGGATACAAATATCCGCGGTCTGTCCGTCAGTGATGACGGAAGCTATGCAGTGACCTCAGACCTGTTCAACACACTGCGCGTGTTCCGCTGTGAGTCCGGTCAACTGTTGTGGCAGCAGACCTATAAATCACTGGATTGTTTCGGCTTTGCGCCGGACAGCAGAAGCCTGCTGATCAGCGGCACTGCCGAAGACGGCTCTGTATATTCCGTTTTGGACAGACTCAGCCTTCCGGACTGTGTTCTGACCGAACAGACAGGGCCGGACGGCTATTACCTTGCGATCAATGCGGACGGCAGCGGACATTATGTCGTGAGCAATTCCCGGGGATTCAGCCTGTTCCGGATGAATGACGGCAAGCAGATCACCTCCGTCCCCATCCCGGAGAGTCGGGATCTGACGGGCGGAAGTTGTTGGAGCGTCTCTGAAAACGGCAGATATTTTTCCGTGCTTACCTCGGAATTCGACTCCGATTCCGGCACATTCTCCTACCTGCTTCTGATTGCCGATCTGGCAGACGGCACATCTGAGCTCCTCCCTGTCGAAGCGGAATATGATGTGCTCGGGTCATTCCGTCTGGCGTTCGACGGAGAAGATCTCGCACTCGGGTATGACGGCACGCAGGCATCGAAGATCTTTGTGTTTGAAAAAAAAGAACGGTGGCAGCTGCGGTTTTGCAGGGATTTTTCATCCGGCGATCTTCACTATGTCAACGGCGATATTTCTATTTCCGGCAAGCTGGCGCTGTTTTCCGCAGCGGATCATGTGCTGTATTTCGGCGCAAAATCCTATATCTGCAGCATCGATATAACGACCGGTGCAGTTCTCGGCGAACGAAACCTGCTCTATGATATACAGGGTGCGCGGCTTTTGGACAACTCCGTTGTCGCACTTGTCCTGAGCAACGGTCTGGTTACCTTCTATCAAAAGAACGGAGTCCTCACCTCGGATCTCGGTATGTACAGTTTTTTACTGGAGGGCACATTATACGGAGGTGCTGTCAGTGCCGGCAGCGCAAAGACGGCAACCTACGCCGTCATTTACACAGATCACAAAAACAGAGCTGCGGTGATCCGATATTCCGGGGAAGATACCCGCGCACATCTGTTTGAAACCGAAACCGGCCGCAATAATGATTTTGAATTTGTCCTTTCCGCCGATCAGCGTGTTATGGCGGGCTACGCATATCATTCTGACGAAAAACAGTTGGATGTCATTGTGATCGACCCGAGCGGGGCAGCTGCTTCCGAGACTTTCTCGATCTGCTTGGATTATCCCATGTACCATGTGACACCGGGAACAGTTTTCGTCACACCGGACAAGCAACTTGTTCTCGGCGGGATCTCCGTGGATCTGACGGACGGGAGCGTGACGGATCTGCTTTCTGACGGGACAGACGCCGGAACCGGATACGAAAAATTCCGTTCCGCCTGTGACCGCAAGACCGGCTCCGTCGTAACAGCGTGGGCAGACCCCGGCGAAGGCTGTCTGTATATCCGGCAGTCAAACAACAGCAAGCCTCTTGCCGCCGGGTTGCCGACCTTTTTGCCGGATCCAAACTCTTTGTCCTCCCGTTGTGAGGCGGTGTCTGCATCGGGAACCGTTTTAGTCAGTTCCGAGGATGACACATTTTCGCTCGCGGCATACTCTGCCGCGCAAAACAGTTGGATCGCGATCGACAGCACGGACATTTTTCACACATCATACTCCAAGCACAATTATTTTGCGGTTTCCGAGGACGGGAACAGGCTTGCTATGCTTACACGGTCCGACGAACTGCTGCTGGTGGATGCCGCCGACGGAACGCGTCTGTTGACGGTTCCCTATCCGATGCCGGCGGAATCCGTCGGGACAATGGTATTCTCCGATGAGGACAGGCTTCTTTTTGTCTTTAATTCCTACGGGATCCTCAACATCTATGACACGGCATCCGGTGTACTTGTCTATGAAAAAAGTTATGCGGACACGCTTCCGCAGTTCAGTTCCGACTCCCGCTATGAAATTCTGCGGGCAAAGAACGGTGGCAGGCTCCTTCTTATCTGCAAGGATCCCTCCTACCGCGAATCCGTCTGTATCATCATCGACACGGACAACTGGGCATCGCTCGGGTGTTATCTCGACATCAGCGGCTACCTTCGGGAGCAGGACAGGCTGATCCTCGCGCCGCCGTTCGGAAAAGCACTCAGCCTGATCCCGCTGTACTCCACAGAAGATGTCGTACAGCAGGCAAGAGCCTATCTGGACAGAGAGTGACTGTCCTCAATCACAACCGTATACGGAGGTATTTATATGAGCAGAGTGAATTTCGGACCGCAGCATTATCTTTATCCTATGCCGGTGCTGATCATCGGCACATATGACGAACACGGTGTTCCCGACGCGATGAATGCCGCGTGGGGCTGTATCACGGACGATCACGAGATCAGCATCAGTCTCGGGCATCACAAGACCACGGAGAATCTGGAACTTTCCGGTGCCTTCACGGTGTCTGTCGGCACGGCAGACACGGTAGTTGCCTGCGACTATGTGGGCTTGGTGTCGGGCAAGGCTGAGCCGAACAAGTTTGAAAAGGCAGGCTTCCACGCGACCGAAAGCCCCTTTGTCCATGCGCCCCTGATCGACGAACTTCCGATGGCGTTGGAATGCCGTGTCAAGAGTTTTATCGACGGCATTCTGATCGGTGAGATCGTCAATGTCACGGCAGACGAGCGCATTTTGACGGACGGAAAGATCGACCCGAAAAAACTCAAGCCCATCAGTTATGATACCGTTCACAAGGTCTACCGCACACTCGGAGATCCGGTCGGAAACGCCTACTGTGACGGCTTGCAGTTAAAGTAGAGACAGGCGTATGAATATATACGATTTTGACAAAACGGTCTATCCGGTAGACAGCACGGTCGATTTTTGGAAATACTGCGTCCGCCGCTGGCCGAAATGTCTGCGCGCACTTCCGGGTGCACTGCCCTTCGGGCTCGGCTGGAAACTCGGGCTTTGCAGTCTGGAAGCCTTCAAGGGCAGATTTTACCGTTTTTTGCGTGATGTCCCCGCATCCGCCGTGTCGGAGTATTGGGACAAAAATCTTTCCCGCATCCATCCGTGGTATCTGTCACAAAAGCGGGAGGACGATGTCATCATTTCCGCTTCTCCCGAGTTTTCCGTCGCAGAGGCGTGCCGTCGTCTCGGAGTACGGTGTATTGCTTCTCCGGTCGACCGTCAGACCGGGCGGCTGTGCGGAAAAAACTGCCGTGCGGAGGAAAAGGTCCGCAGACTGAAGGAGACTTTTCCGGATGCCGAAGTGGAGCAGGCATATTCCGACTCCCTGTCGGATGTACCGATGTTCCGGCTGGCAAAGCAGGCGTTTCTGGTGAAAAAGGGAAAGCCTTATCCGTGGCAGTCAGAATAGCCCCGCATCGAAAAGCCCTTCTGACCAAAGGAACATTTCCGATGCCCGCCTCCGTCCGGGCGCGGTGACAGACCGCGCACGCTGTGAAAAAATCTCCGGCTCTTGCGATTTTTGCAAGAGCCGGCGTTTTTTTCGGGAACCTCTGATTAAATCGGCAAGAGCTGACAGCGAAAGATTTTGTCTCAGACGAAAGTTCGAAAAACATGGGAATACTTGATGTATTTCCTGCTTTTCGAACTGCACGGATGGGGCAAAAGATCCGCTGTTCAGCCGCAGACGATTTATTCAGAGGTTCCTTCGTTGTATTTGCAAAATCTGCCGCAGTGTCCCAAATCGGCACCATTGCCCGTGATATGCTTTTTTGCTCCCCGGACGGGAGATATAAAAAAAGACAAGGAGGGAAGTCTAATGGCAAACTTTTTCAAAGGAATGTTGCGAACAAACACCGCACCGTACTGCGGCGATCTGGAAGGTCCGATGACCGGACTGAAAAACGGACAGATGGCGGTCACGATCGAAAAAGGGAAGTGCATCGCGTGGATCGTCGGCAGAGACGATGTGGAGTTGTCCAAGGAAACCGTGAAAAGCATCACATTTGTGGAGTCCAAGCCTGTCCAGTTCACCGGTAGTGCGGATCGCACTGTGCGGCAGGCATCGATCTACAAAATCGAAATGGCAAACGGACAGATCGGCACCCTGCGCCTTGACACAAAGCAGGAAGCCAAGGTCAAACCGTTCTTTCCCGAACCGCAGAACAATTCGTAAACAGAAAGGGGACAAACAAGATGTGGACAGCTGATTCAAACAGAAAGATCTGTGCAAACTGCGCAAACTGGTGTGGTGAACGCAGAGCAGAACACGGAAACGCAATCGTAAACAGTGCCGGAGACTACGGCAAGTGTTACTGCGGATACCATAGCGTCAATCAAGGCACTTCCGCATGGGGCAACAACTGCAACGAAAGAGATTTCGTGTGGTGGGGTGCACTCAAGCACCGATAAATAAAAAAAGGAGAAATTCAAAATGCAGCGAGAAACTATCAGGGACAACCGCGGATTTCCGATCGGTTTTTTGGAATATGAGTCAAGCGGTGATATTGTTGTAAGAGATGAAACCGGCAAATATCTCGGAAAGTATCAGAAGTTATCTGATTACACCATTGACGCCAACGGCAGATTTCTTTACAAAGGAAACTGCGCAAAAATGCTCCTTCGGTAAATGCAGCGGCGGCTCCGAAATTTTCGAAGCCGCCGGATTTTTGTGTCACAATGTCCCGAAACTGTCCCACTGCAGGAAATATCATACTTCCGTATCCAAAACATTTGAATGTGGGAAGGGGCTATCGCGTATGGCAATTCACTTTGAAAAGATCAGTAACATTGAAGATTATCCCGTGATCCCGAGCGAACTCTCCTGTGCTGCCCGGCTAAAAGACGGTGGCAGGCTGACTACTGTCGGCAAATACCGATTGCCGATCGACACAGAGAAAAGTCACTATTTCCGTGACGGTGGGAAGCTGATGCTGCATCTTGCGTTTCGCAGCGAGGATGGCTTCAGCGTCGAAGAGCACCTTGAAAAGGCAGACGGTTATCCGCTCGTTTCCAGTGAATATTCGTCCGTTTGCGTGACGGATGCGGCAGGCATGCCCGTCCGCACAGTAACATTCAAGACGCTCGACAGCGCGTTATGGAATCAGTTTTCCGAAACCGACAAGGCACAGTTTCTGAGCTGGTACGATAAATACAAACAGACACGCCCGGACACGGCCGCGGACATCGAAATCACCCCCGAGGTGTGCGGCATTTCGGTAATTTGCACGGTGGAAGATGATATGAAGTGAAAGAAGAAGCGCAAATGGACATTACCCGTTTTATCAATTCCAAAGACATCCGAAAGCACCTCAAAGACATCGGCTATAAATTCAATTCCCTCGAAGCTGCGTGGCTGATTTACCAATGCCGTGACGCAACGATCAAGGAAAAGCACAAGGCATGGCAGGAACTGATCGAAACGATGCCGGACTGCCGCATCGAGCAGCGCCACAATACCGCGCCGCAGGAGAGCCTGCATGTGTTTTTGAGAGAATATATGGCACTCGAAGATCGGCTCGCAAGCGCGTTTTACGAGGATGCCGACGACGGCAGAAAATGTGTCTATCAGTTTGAATATCTCTATCAAGACGGCAGCACGCACAAGTGGGATGCGGTGTTCGGCCATTTTGATGCGCTTTATGAGTCGGTCATGGAGCCGGAGGAGGATGTGATCGCGATCGAATGCACGAGGACGGAGATCGACCGCCTGAATGCGCAGCAGATCGCCTGTGTCACACCGGAATTTGAACTTCTGCGATTTGACATCGTCCCCTTGGACGAAAGAGAAGACGAGATCTTCTGGGGCGTGTTTGACGGCCTGTGGTTTGACTTCCCGACGCCGTTTCAGAAGGGCGATATCATGTGGGAGCCCAATTACCGCAAAGGCATCTGTGCAGGTCCGTTCGCGGTTAAGTACATCTGTCTTGACGGCATTCAAAGTGAGAGAATCAAAGAGAATGTCCGCAAGCGCGGCGATACCTCGGATATGACAGCCAGCGGCTATTTTCTGCGCGAGGACGGAAGTATCTACGGCGAAAGCACATGGAACTACATGGATTTAGAGTTCTATGAAAAGGAACTGACCGGTGCACAGAGAACGCTCATCGCAATGAGCCGCTTTCTAAAGGGTGACATCGATGCAGAGCTCTTTGCGCGAGCCTATCATCAGATCATCACCGAGGGCTATGCAGCAAACAGTATGCCAACGGACTTTTATTCGGAAACTTTGAAGCTTGCAGGCTTGGGAGGATAAAGATGCCGACCAACAAAGAATTTCACAGAGCGTATTTGGCCTATAAAGAACGCGGCGCAAAATGGGCATGGAACAAAATGCTTGCCATGCACAACCGCTGTGCGTTGGCGAAGGAAGAATATAAGGACGAGTATGCCGAGCTCGGCTTTTGGTATCACGACCCCGAGCCGGATGGCTGGTGGGATGACTGGGGCAATCCGGCAGACGAGGATCAGATGAATGAAGCTGAAGTTCGGTAATCTTGTTGTTTTTTTGCCAATGTCCCAAATTGGCACCATCGAACACCATAGAATGTTTTTTGTCGGCAAAACCGAAAAAGACTGCGCACAGAAACCATCTCACAAAATTATATTAAAGGAGTGATCGCATGGGCTTGTTCGTTTCCCCGAAAAAACTGATTGACATTCTAAAAAACAGAGACAATCTGTCTTTGCAGCTCAGCCAGTCGCCGGCATGGTTTTTGTCCGAGGCGGGACAGACCGAATACCGAAAATGCGAAACCAAAGCAGACCGTATCCTATTTTTTTACGAATATCTGAACGCGATTTATACCTTCCCATATGAGCTTCGGGATCTTGCATATCGGCTTGCGTTTGTGATGGAGGACTCTATGCTGAGTTCGTCCCTCCCCTTTGCAGGCTTTCCGCAAATTCTGGACGAAGCAAAAAACCCGATCGTGGCGATGGCAAAGCAGAAGCGTCTTGACGCAAGCAGAGACTGTATTGCAGCCCTTTTGCAACGCATCTGTGCGCTCACCGGAAAGACATCGGCTTCTGTGAATCTTTATCAGGAGCTGGCCGAGCAAAATACGGACGGCAGTTTCCCCGATCAGTACATCATCGAGCGTGAGATTATCTGGGCGTTCGGTGCCTGCAAGCACCTGAAGGACGGCGATTTTTCTTATACCATCAGCGACGCAGCAGATTATCTGGCAAGTCTGTCGAAAAAGGAGGGCGCAGCCGATGAGTGAGCTGAACAAAGACGCGCTTGTTGAAGAACTCGAAAGCATTGCGCAGATCTATAGCAGAAAGGTGAAATACGAATATGAGGTATTCCCTCAGATCGAAAACGAGCGTACAAAGAAGACGGAAGCGATCCGGCAGTCCATGCTGGAACGCTACCTTTCCGAAAAAAGCAGTGCTGACGAAACACTGAAGCAGAAGGAGCCCTGTCTGCCGAAGTTCGCCTGTCTGGAAGCGCCTCCGCTCCCCTCCAATACAGCCGGTGACAAGACGCGTCTGCTTCTGATCACACTTGTCGGTGTGCTGACGCTCGCACTTCTGATACCGGGGCTCATTTTGACGGTGCTAAACATTGAGCCGGGGACATACCTCTCGCTTCTGGCAATTCCGGGTATCATCATCTGGTTATGCACCTTTTTCCATCTGGACCCATTTTTGGACTATACCGATGCGCTGAAAAGCTGGCAGAAAGAAAATGCCGAGGTTTTATCCGGCGCATCTGCAGAGACTGACCGGGCTGCATTCTTACAGCAGTGCGCAGTCTATGAAAACGCTCTTTCGGAAAGCGTGAAGCAGTTTGCTGCAAAGATTGAGGAGGTCACTGAACAGGCGGACGCAGAAATCGAAGCCGTCAATCAGAAGGCACGCGAGGATACCGAACGAAACAAAACTGCGTATGATAAGATTTGTGAGCAACTGAATTCCGTGACACTGATCCACCCGGATCTCGTCCCGCAGGCACACCGCATGGCACGGCTGATCCGTACAGGGCGCGCAGACACCGTCAAGGAAGCTGCAAATCTTGCGATGGAAGAGGTTGCGCAGGAGCGGCAAGAACAGGCGCGGCAGGAAGAAGCCGCGCGGCGTGAGGAAATTCTGCGTCAGCAGGCGTATGAGGAAGCCCAGCACAACCGGGCGATGGAACGCGCTGTTGCAGAGCAGAACCGGATCGCCGAGCGGCAGCTTGCCGAGCAGGAAAAGGCAAATCAGATCGCTGAGCAGGAGCGTCGGGATGCAGACCGGGCGCGCCGGGATGCGCAGGAGGCAGCCAGACGGGAAAGCAGCAATGCACAGCGAAAGTATTTGGATGCCAGAAACAGATATAACTCCGCAAGCGCACATTACAGAGCCTGTGTGGCGAGAGGCGCGACACAGGATGCACAACGTTTCCAGGCAGAAATGGAACGCGCAAAGGTCGAAATGATCAACAGCGGCTGGAGCGATTAAGATCCACCGAAGCAAAACGAAATTGTGAAAGCAGATCAGCGGCTCCGTAATTCTCGGAGCCGCCGGATTTTTCTCGAATAATTTCACGATTGTCCCCAAATGGGGACACAGCACGTGCTATGATTTGCGCGTAAGTTTTTTGTGTGTATTATTATAAGTGGAGGGAAATGAATGGAAGATAAGAGCTTTTGGGAATCCCTTTCGGCAGAAGAACTGATCGAGCAGATGTATGCCCGCACGGACAGCGACGGTACGCTTTATATGCAGTCGTTTTTCTACACGGATACCGATGTGGAAGAAAAGAGCCTGCGCTGCAAGCTGCATTGGGGCGTTGACGGCTACGAAAAGGTAATGAATGACTACTGCACCCTGCGCGGGCAGTTGGAGCAGCTTGCGGCAGTGCTTGACAGGCTTGGCGATACGGAGGAGGAGAATAAGCATATTCTTTCGCCGGAGCTGCTGAAGGTGTGGCGTACCTATCTGCGCCCGTTTGAAACAGACGGCTTCGATGAGCAGCAGATGCACGATATTTCCGAGCGTCTCGACACCGTTGAACTGACCCGTCAGCTTGCCAAAGAGTTTGCTGACGGCAAGCCGATGCGCACCGACGACATCGACTACCTCCGCGACTATATGAGCGAGACCGTCACGGGCGAAGAGCTGAAGGTCTATGATGCCTACCGCGACGCAATCTATGCGGACTGCAAGCGCCGCATCGGCGACAAGCCCTATGCCTTCCGCGAGATCATCCACGCAAAGCGGCTTTGCATGCTGATAAATCTGAATGCACCGAAAATCATTACCGACAACGAAAGCTGCACACTTGCGATGGCGATGGTTCTGCACCGTTATTGCCGCGAGGCGGAGTCGGTGGACAATGCTGTGCGTGTGTACTTTGACCGTCTGGAACGGCTGTCGGAGGACTTTGACGACGATGCCTTCCGCCCGCAGAAGATGAACAGCCGCAAGAGTCTGGCACCGCTGTTCGTCTACCTGATCCTGAAAGAACACTCCGATGCGGAGCATCATCTCAAGCAGCAGGAGATTTTGAGCCATCTGCGCAAATATCCCTATGAGATCGAGCTCGAGCGCAAGGCGCTCAGCCGCATCATCCACAATCTTGCTGATTCGCAGCTGAAGATCTGCACGGATGCAAAGGAGGGCAGCTGGTATGTCTGTGACGCAAACTGAGAAAGCAGAGGAGGCAGAACTTTGAGCCGTATTTCGCCGGAACAGCTGCGCCATTTTCTGGCGGTCAACCTGCTTTGGAAAGTGGCAAAAGAAAAACTGTATGAACGCTTCGGCGAAACGCCGCCCACAAGCATTCTGACACAGTTTTATATTGACTGGGACGCATGGGACGCTGAGGATATTGAAATATCGGCATTTCTTGGAAAACTCTCTGCACTTGCCGGGGAAAACGGCTGGCTGTTTCAGGTGGAGCCGGGATTTTTTGATTGTCTCGTGCCGTATCTGTTCGGCGCGATCCGGGAACTGCCGAAGAATATGGACGGCAAAGCACATTGGCCGGGGGACTGCGTCTGTACCGTCAGCGAGGAACTGTTTTCCGGGCTTCCCGAGTTGTTCCGGGAGAGTTTTGACGCGTTCTATTGTCCTGTCCGAGTGTACTATCCGGACGAAAAGGCAGACCCAACGGAGCAGGCATGGACGCTGCTGCCGAAAGACGAGCCGTTGCCGTACGGCACGGAGCCATATGGCGAATGGACACCGGGAGATTACTTCGGCGGCAGGGTTTTACATTTCTGCACCGCGCATTCGGAAGATGTGTAATAAATCAGAATTTAGCGAGATAATGATCAGACTGTAGGGTGCGGTCTTGACCGCGCCACGGAACGGTCAAGATGTGTAGAGTAGTAACATAGTTT
>R25__coassemble_113_pt1 | contig 51475 bp, 45 predicted proteins | sample R25__metabat2_low_PE_026 | metagenome-assembled genome bin R25
ATCGTTTATGTGTCATCCTGAGGAGCGGAGCGACGAAGGATCTCGTCCCGTTATTCGTCAGCAGATCCTTCGCTGACGCTCAGGATGACACGGCTTTTGTATCGAACATCCTGATGTGTCATCGTAGTGAAAAGGAAACGCCCTTTGTGCGGTGTGCCGTCTCCGACATTTTCTGTTGCACTTTTTGAAAAATGTGCTATACTGTAGACTAAAGTAGTGTGCGGAAAGCCGCAGGAAAGAAGGCACAGATGGGAACCGTTGTTGCGATCGCAAACCAAAAAGGCGGTGTCGGAAAGACGACCACTGCCGTCAATCTTACCGCCGCGCTTCATCTTGCCGGAGCAAAGGTGCTTCTGTGCGATTTTGACCCGCAGGCAAACGCGACCTCGGGCTTCGGTGTCAGCCGGACAGGCGACAACTCCACCTATGAAATGGTCATCGAGCATCTGCCCGCCGAAAAGATCGTTGTCCGGACGGAATACGGCGATATCCTTCCGTCCAGTTCCAATCTTGCCGGTGCCGGTGTGGAGCTGATCGGTGTGGATCGCCGGGAATATCAGCTCAGTGAGGCTCTGGAGCCGCTCAGGTCACAGTACGACTACATTTTTATTGACTGTCCCCCGTCGCTGGAACTTCTGACGCTCAATGCTCTGTGCGCCGCCGACAGCATCCTTGTCCCGGTGCAGTGCGAATATTACGCGCTGGAAGGTCTGTCCGATCTGATGACGACGATGCGAGCGGTCAAGCGCAGACTCAATCCGTCGCTTTCGATGTTCGGCGTACTGCTGACGATGTTTGACGGCAGGACAAACTTCTCCAATCAGGTAGCGCAGGAGATCCGCAAATATTTCCCCGGCAAAGTGTTTTCCACTGCCATCCCGCGCAATGTCCGGTTGGCAGAGGCGCCCAGCCACGGAGTTCCCGTGCTTGCCTATGACAAATTCAGCCGCGGGACAAAGGCATATGCCGCCGTTGCGGAGGAGATCCTGAAAAGAAAATAAGGGACCGGGAGGGAAAAAATATGGCAAAACTGAAAACCGGACTCGGCAAGGGACTCGGTGCGATCATCAGTGAAAGCGTACAGAGTGCGGAGGAAAATGCCCCCGTGACCGTTCTGCCCCTGCAAAAGGTGGAGCCGAACCCCCTGCAGCCGCGCAAAAATTTTGAACCGGAAGCCCTGCAGGCACTTGCCGATTCCATCGCAGAGCACGGTATCATTCAGCCGCTTTCCGTGCGAAAGGTCGGCGACTATTATCAGATCATCGCGGGAGAACGCCGCTGGAGAGCCGCAAGGCTTGCCGGACTGCACGAAGTCCCCGTGTGTGTGCTGGACATTGATGACCGCAAAACGATGGAACTTGCGTTGGTTGAAAATCTCCAGCGTGAAGATCTCAACCCGATCGAGGAAGCAGAAGGCTTCCGTACCCTGATGAACGAATACGGTCTGACACAGGAGCAGGCGGCGGCAAGAGTGGGAAAATCCCGTCCCGCCGTGGCAAACTCCCTGCGTCTGCTGTCCCTGGATGCAGAACTGACGGAACTGGTGAAAAACGGCAGTCTGTCCGCCGGACACGCCCGCACTTTGCTTTCCCTGCCCACGGAAAAACAGCGCAAAGCCGCGGCACAGCGGGTGATGGCATTGCAGTTATCCGTGCGCCAGACGGAAACACTCTGCAAAAATATGCTGAAAACCCCCGAAAAACCACTGAAAGAGACAGCTTCGGGCGTGGATTATATTGCCGAATGTGAGCGCAGTCTGTCCCGTCATCTCGGACGGAAGGTGCGGATCGTCAGCGGCAAAAACAAGGGTCGGTTCGAGTTGGAATTCTACGGTACGGATGATCTGAACCGTCTGCTGTTTGCCCTGCAGAAGTTGGACGCAAAACCCGGAGAGGAACAGAAAAAATGAGCAAAAAGAAAGAGGAAAACCAAGCACAGGACCCCACACTGTCCGGGAAGAGAAGAACCTCACTGATCATCTATCTTGCGATCCTGTTCCTTGCGGCACTTGCCGTTGTCACGCTGTCACTGGTCATCCAGATCCGGGGCAACACAGAGCAGTACAACACGATCTCACAAAAAGCGTATGCGCTGCAGGAGAAAAATGAGGAACTGCAAAAGGAAAAGGAAACACAGCGGCAGGAATATGAAACTCTGCGGCAGGAGGCAGACCGACTGACAAAGGAAAACGAACAACTCCGCACACAGATCGAGACACAGCAGTCTGAGTATGCACAGTTGCAGGAGAAATTGGATGCGGCAAATGCACAAACTGACCGCATCCTGCTTGCCTATGATCTGCTCTCGGATGTTCGGGCGGCGGCAGAGGCACAGGACAGCACGGCATTCCAGAATGCAGTCAAGACATTGGAGCCGCTGTACAGTTGTCTGAACGAGCGCGCACAGGCGGAATACGATGCGCTTTTGAACGCAATGACCCCGGAAGAACCGTAGGGGTCGCTGTCATCCCGAAATCACCGTGTCATCCTGAACGAAGTGAAGGATCTGCTACCGTATTACGGGACGAGATCCTTCGTCGCTCCGCTCCTCAGGATGACACAGAGGATAAAACGCGCCGCGCCCGTAGGGGCGGATGCCCACATCCGCCCGTTGTCCGGCAAAGCCGGACGCAGTACAACCGGGCGTTGCCGAATATCGCGGCACGGTGCGGCTGCGCCTTCGGCGACGGGCGACCGCAAGGGTCGCCCCTACAGCGAAATACGAAAGTGCGGTGCAAAGGGATGTCAAGGACGCCGTCCCCCGATACTGCAAATTTGTTTTTGCCGAAAAAATTTAATTTGTAATAAATTTCACCGAAAAAGAGGTTGTTTTCTATGCTTGATATTCGAAAAATCAAGGAAAATCCCGATGCTGTCAAGGCAGGTCTGCGGGCAAAGGAGGTCGATTGTGACGAAGCAGTTGACCGTATTCTGGAGCTGGATGCACAGCGCCGCGCTTTGATCCAATCCACGGAAAATAAAAAAGCGGAGCAGAACCGCGTCTCCAAGCAGATCCCCGTCCTGAAAAAGAACGGTGAGGATGTTACGCCCATCTTCAAGCAAATGGCGGAACTGAAAACCGACATTGCAGACAACGATGCGAACCTGACAGACATTGAGGCGGAATACCGCACCCTGATGCTGTCCCTGCCGAATCTGCCCGATCCCGATCTCAAGCCCGGCGGCAAGGAAAACAACGAACCGCTCCGCTATTACGGCGAGCCGCACAAATTCGACTTTGAACCGAAGCACCATGTCGATCTTTGCACCGATCTCGGGCTGATCGACTATGAACGCGGCACAAAACTGGCAGGCACCGGCTTCTGGGTCTATCGCGGGATGGGCTCAAGGCTGGAATGGGCGCTTCTCAACTATTTTATGGACTGCCACCTTGCTGACGGCTATGAAATGGTCATCCTGCCTCATATGCTGGAGTACCGCTGCGGAGAGACAGCGGGACAGTTCCCGAAGTTTGCCGACGAGGTCTACAAGATCGAGAATCCCACGGACGAGCGGATGCACTTTATGCTTCCGACGGCGGAGACTGCGCTTGCCTCCCTGTACCGTGACGAAATTATGTCCGAAAAAGACCTGCCGCGCAAGCTGTTTGCCTACACGCCCTGCTTCCGCAGAGAGGCAGGCTCCCACCGTGCCGACGAGCGCGGTATGGTGCGCGGACACCAGTTCAACAAGATCGAGATGTTCCAGTACTGCCTGCCCGAGAAGTCCGACGAAGCATTTGACGAACTGGTCGGCAAGGCAGAGGCACTGGTCAAGGGTCTCGGCTTCCATTTCCGCACCGTGAAGCTGGCGGCGGGCGACTGCTCCGCGTCGATGGCACGCACCTATGACATCGAGATCCAGATCCCGTCTATGAACGGCTATAAGGAAGTCTCCTCCGTGTCCAATGCAAGGGATTATCAGGCACGGCGCGGCAACATCCGCTTCCGCAGAGAGGAAACAGGCAAGATCGAATATGTCCACACACTCAACGGCTCGGGACTTGCGACCTCCCGCATTTTCCCTGCGATGGTAGAGCAGAATCAGCGCGCTGACGGCTCCGTGGTGGTGCCGGAGGTCCTGCGCAAGTACCTCGGCGGACTGGAAGTCATCAAATAACGGTCTTTGTGTCATCCAAAGTATTCACAGTGTCATCCTGAGCGCAGTGAAGGATCTACTGCCGTATTATTCACAGTGTCATCCTGAGCGCAGTGAAGGATCTACTGCCATATTATTCACAGTGTCATCCTGAGCGCAGTGAAGGATCTACTGCCGTATTACGAAATGAGATCCTTCGTCGCTCCGCTCCTCAGGATGACACAAAATAGCGTATTTTCGCGGGGAACCGCCGGAAATAGACAGAAAACAGAAAAGGAGTAACCTATATGGCAAAAGACAAGAAAAAGAGCAGTCTTGTGCAGGAATTCAAAGAGTTTGCTCTGCAGGGCAATCTGTTTGATATGGCTGTCGGTGTCCTGATCGGCGGTGTCTTCAAAGACCTCGTCTCCTCCTTCACCGACAATATCATTATGCCGATCATCGGCATCTTCACCGGCGGTCTGGACTTCTCCAAGTGGAAGATCCCCCTGCCCTCCCTGTTTGAGAAGTTCGATGAGGAAGGCAAGTTGATCCGAGGCTACCTGACCTTCGGCAATTTCCTTTCATCCGTCATCACCTTCTTCATCCTCGCAATCGTCATTTTCCTGATGATCAAGGGCATGAACACACTGCGTGCCCTGAGCAAAAAGAAGGAAGAAGAAGCACCTCCCGCACCTCCCGAACCCTCCAACGAAGAAAAACTGCTCACCGAGATCCGCGACCTGCTGAAGCAGAAGTGATCATACATCGTACCATCCGACCCGGAGAGCGTCCCCCTCTTGTGTCATCCTGAGGAGCAAAGCGACGAAGGATCTGCTTTCATTCACCGAAAGCAGATCCTTCGTTTTTCCTATAATGACACAAGAAATATCTCCGCTGCGTTTACCGCAGTTCGGAGGTGTCCGTGATGTGTGCGTGATCGTTGATGTGGTCGATGCAGTAGCACCGATAGCCCGAACAGCGAGAGCAGTAGCGGAATTCCAGTCCGGGATGGCTCCGATCCGTCCTGCCGCAGACGGTACAGCGGAAGCGGTAATTTCCCTTGCCTGTCACCCAGTCGGGATAGGTCTTTTCCGTTTTCCCTTTTTGGGGGTGACTGTGATGGATAAAAACCCAATCGGGCAAAAGTGCTTTCGCGGATCTTCCGAAAAAGAGAAAATAGTTGACCAGTGCCGTGATGGGGATCAGCCAGCCGAGATAGATCCATCCTCCCGGAATCAGCTTCACCATCGTAATCAGCCCTTTGATGACCCCGTATGCCGTCAGTGCAAGATCGATCCATGCCGCCCATTTCATTTTCAGCGGAAGGACGAACCAGATACGCACCTGCGTGTCCGGCTGGAGCGTTGCCACTGCCAGAAACAGGCTGAGGTTGAGATATCCCGCGCTCATCCCGCCGGTGTACACCGGAAGCGGCGTGTACAGACCGAGCGCATCGATGAGCAGAGACACTGCCGCACCGATGAGGATGCCGGAGGCATAGAAAAGATCGAAGCGCAGAACGCCCCAGTACTGCTCCAGCACCTTGCCGATCCAGTAATAGAAGAACAGACTCACCGCACCCCAGAATACACCGGAGGAACAAAGATAGGTGAATACAAAGGTCACGACCCGCCAGACCTGCCCCTGCAGGATCTTCTCGGGATCAAAGAGCAACGCCAGCGGGATCACGGCGCCGTTGGTACTGATGCTCGCCATCAGATAGACGATCGCATTGCCGATGGCGATCCACAGCATCAGATTGGGGATGCCGCGATCGCGGTTGCGATATAAAAAACGGGCAAACCTGCCGGTCTGCTTCATAAGATCACCTCTGTACTCTATTGTAACGCAATTTTCCGGAGTTGTCTACCGAAAATCCGGGCATCTTTTGTCGGTTTGCGATTTTCGGAGAATGTTTTCCGCCCGCCAAATCGGAATTTAGCGGGCAGTGGTTAGTGATCAGTGGTCAGCTTTGCACATCACCGGGCAGGCTTCCCCTTGAGGGGAAGCTGTCAGCCGTAGGCTGACTGATGAGGTGGAAAGCCTTGGAAACTGAGCGCTTTCAATATAATCGGTTACACCTCATCCGCCCCTTCGGGGCACCTTCCCCTCAAGGGGAAGGCTTTTCCGTACTCAGTCAAACAGACTTTCAAATTCCGGTTTAGCGGTTTATCGGCTTTCATTCAGACTGCCACAGAAAAGGACAGCCGCAGGATGCACCGTTCAGAAGCTTTTGCATACTATGGAATGAGCGATGTCGCTTCAAACATTTTGCAGGAGGTCTCTGTTATGTGTAACAACGGTTTCTTTGGCGGCAACTACTGGTGGATCATCATTCTGATCATCCTGTTTGCCGGCGGATGCGGCAACGGCTGTGGCTGTGGCTGTAACAACGGCTGCGGCTGTGGCAACACATACGGCAACAACGGTTGCGGCTGTGACAACAACTGCGGCTGCGGCTGCAACTGATCCGTCAGCGTTTCCTAAAGAAGCATAATCCGAATTCTTAAGAATTCGGAAACGGCACCGGCGGAGTTTTCCGTCGGTGCCGTTTGTCTGTCACGGCAAAAGGTTTCCCTTCTTCGGGGGATCTTTCGTTTATTCGGTTTCCTCTGCGGTCTGTGTCGGGGCATTTTCGTCGGCTTCCTTCGCCGCTGCTTCCCCGGCTTCCTCCTCACGGTCCACCCGCTCGATGGAGATGACCTTCGCCTCGTCGCCCAGACGCATCACGCGCACGCCCTGCGTCACTCTGCTGTAGACATTGATGTCACTTGCCTTCATACGGATGACAACACCGCCGTTTTCGATCAGCATAATATCGTCGGCATCCGTGACTGCCAGCACGCCCACGACCTTTCCGGTCTTTTCGGTGATGGCATAGCCCGTCATACCCTTGCCGCCGCGTGCCTGCGTCTGCGTGCGGTTGCCGTCCTCGTCCAGACGGAGGAAGGCGGTCATTTCCGTGCGCTTGCCGTAGCCGTTTTCGGTGACGGAGAGCAGGGTCTTGGTTTCGTCAAAGAGTTGGGCACCGATGACCTCGTCGCCGTCCTCCAGACGGATGCCGCGCACACCGCAGGCTTCTCTGCCCATCGGGCGCACATCGTTTTCGTTGATGCAGATGACAAAGCCGTTTCTCGTGGCGATCAGCACCTTGTCCTCGCCCGTGGTCTTCATCACGCGGATCAGTTCGTCGCCCTCGTCCAGAGACAAAGCGCGGATGCCCGCCTTTCTCGCGGTGTTGAGGACGGACAGCGGCAGACGCTTGACCGTGCCGTTTCTTGTGACGAACATCAGATATTCGTCCGATTCCATATCACGGGTAGTCACATAGGCGGTGACATATTCGTTCGGCTCCAGCGGCAGGACATTGACAATGGCGGTGCCTCTCGCGGTGCGGCTCGCCTCCGGGATCTGATAGCCCTTTTTGCGGTGTACCTTGCCGATATTGGTGAAGAACAGGATAAAGTCGTGCGTGGAGCCTGCAAAAATATCCTTGACAAAGTCGGTCTCCTTGAGGTTGGCGGCGCTCACGCCCCTGCCGCCTCTGCGCTGTGCGCGGTACTCGGAGACGGGCATACGCTTGACATAGCCCTGCTCGGAGACGGTGAAGCAGCACTCCTCCTCCTCGATGAGGTCTTCGATGTCCAGTTCGTCCTCGACCTCCTGGATCTCGGTGCGGCGCTCGTCCGCGTACTTGTCGCGGATGGCAGTCAGTTCATCCTTCAAAATGCCCTTGACAAGGTCGATGTCCTCCAAAACGCGCTTGAAGTATTCGATCTTCTTTTGCAGTTCGTCATATTCTGCCTGCAATTTCTCGCGCTCCAAGCCCTGCAGTGCCTTCAGCCGCATATCCAGAATGGTCTGCGCCTGAATATCCGACAGGGAGAAGCGCTCCATCAGCTTTTCCTTTGCATCGTCATAGGCACTGCGGATGATGCGGATGACCTCGTCGATGTTGTCCTGCGCAATCAGCAAGCCCTGAACGATGTGGGCGCGTTCCTCCGCCTTGCGCAGATCGAAGCGGGTGCGGCGGATGATGACCTCCTCCTGGAAGGTGAGATATTCATCCAGCACATGGCGCAAAGACAGGATCTTCGGCTGGGACTGGTTGTCCACCAGTGCCAGCATATTGACGGAGAAACTGGACTGCAGGGAAGTCTGCGCATAGAGCCTGTTGAGAACGACCTGCGGATTGGCGTCCTTTTTCAGTTCGATGACGATGCGCATACCGTTGCGGTCGGACTCGTCACGCAGATCAGAAATGCCGTCGAGCCGCTTTTCCTTGACCTGCTCGGCGATATTCTCCACCAGATTCTTCTTGTTGACCTGATAAGGCAGCTCGTTGACGATGATGCGGATGCGGTCGTGGTTGAATTCCTCAAATTCTGCTCTGCCGCGCACCACAATACGCCCTCTGCCGGTTGCGTAGGCGGCACGGATGCCGCTGCGTCCCATAATGATACCCCTTGTCGGGAAATCGGGACCCTTGATATGCTGCATCAGGTCTGCCAACTCCGCCTCGGGATTGTCGAGGATGCACAGACAGGCGTCGATGACCTCTCCGAGATTGTGCGGCGGGATGTTGGTCGCCATGCCGACGGCAATACCGCTCGAGCCGTTGACGAGCAGGTTGGGGAAGCGGGACGGCAGGACGATGGGCTCCTTGCGGGACTCGTCAAAGTTCGGCATCCAGTCCACGGTTTCCTTTTCGATGTCGCGGAGCATTTCATTGGACAACTTCGACATTCTCGCCTCGGTGTAACGGTAGGCAGCCGGAGGGTCGCCGTCGATGGAGCCGAAGTTGCCGTGACCGTCAACGAGCATATAGCGCATGGAGAAGTCCTGCGCTAAGCGCACCATGGCGTCATAGACGGATGCATCACCGTGTGGATGATACCGACCGATGACATCACCGACGCAGGTTGCCGACTTCTTGAACGGCTTATCACTGGTCAGGTTGTCCTCATACATCGCATACAGAATGCGGCGGTGTACAGGCTTCAGACCGTCACGGACATCGGGCAGCGCCCGCGCCACGATGACGGACATCGCGTATTCGATAAAGGAGGTCTCCATCTCCTTGACAAGGTCGTTGGATACAATGACCTGATCCGGGAATAAAATGTCCTCCGGTTTGTAATCTCTGTTCTTTGCCATTGATTGATTCCTCATTTCGCTTGTCTTCTTGTCTTGTGTCATCCTGTTCCGTGTGTCATCCTGTTCCGTGTGTCATCCTGAGCGTAAGCGAAGGATCTACTATCGTATATCAAAACGAGATCCTTCGTCGTTTCACTCCTCAGGATGACACATATTCCGGGATGACTCTTTCGTTTCTGTGTCATCCTGAGGGAACATCGTGACCGAAGGATCTGCTACCGTATATCGAAACGAGATCCTTCGTCGTTTCACTCCTCAGGATGACACATATTCCGGGATGACTCTTTCGTTTCTGTGTCATCCTGAGGGAACATCGTGACCGAAGGATCTGCTTTCGTATTACGGTACGAGATCCTTCGCTTACGCTCAGGATGACACGGTTTTTACGCTCAGGATGACACAATAATTGCTCAGGATGACACAAAAGTTGGTCACCAATCTTCCGATAAATCCTTCCATGACGGATTCATTTCATTGATCAATGCTATTTTCTTTTCCCTTTTCCAGCCTTTGATCTGCTTTTCTCTGATAATAGCAGATTCTGCATCCGGTGTTGTATCGTAATAGATCAGCTTGTGAGTATGATATTTTTTCGTAAATCCGTCAACCAATTCATTTTTATGCTCATATAACCGTCGTTGTAAATCATTTGTGACACCGGTATATAGGACATTTTTTGTTTTATTTGTCAGTATATATACAAAGTAAGTGTTTGTTTGCATTTTTTCTTTTCCAAGTCATCTGTTCATTGTGTCATCCTGAGGGAACGAAGTGACCGAAGGATCTGCTTTCGTATTACGGTATTACGGTACGAGATCCTTCGCTTACGCTCAGGATGACACTATAATTGCTCAGGATGACGCCCTTTTTTCCCGTGTCATCCTGAAGGAGCATAGCGACTGAAGGATCTCGTCGCGTTCATCGGAAAAAGATCCTTCGCTACGCTCAGGATGACACATAATTCTGGATGACACAACCATCAGAAATCCAGATTGACCGCGTATTTTGCGTTTCTTTCGATGAATTCCTTGCGCGGCTCGACCTCGTCACCCATCAGGATAGAGAAAGTATTGTCCGCCGCGATCGCATCCGACAGCGTGATTCTCCGCAAACTGCGCTTTTCAGGGTCCATCGTCGTCTCCCACAACTCGTGCGGATCCATCTCGCCTAAGCCCTTGAAGCGGGAAATGTCGATCTTCACATTGGGGTTGTCCCCGCGCATTTCACTCGACAGCGCATCTCTTTCTTCATCGGAATACGCCACCCTCTGCTGCTTGCCGCGTGTCAGTTTGTACAGCGGCGGGACAGCAGAATAGACATAGCCCTGCTCGAACAGCGGGCGCATATAGCGGAAGAAGAAAGTCAGCATCAGTGTACGGATATGAGAACCGTCCACATCGGCATCTGCCATAATGATGATCTTGTGGTAACGGAGTTTTTCCAGAGAAAATTCCTCGCCGATGCCGCAGCCGAGTGCCTGCACGATGGGCAGGAGTTTGTCATTGCCGTAGACCTTGTCCACCCTTGCCTTTTCGACATTCAGACATTTGCCCCACATCGCCAGGATCGCCTGAAAGCGGGAGTCTCTGCCGTTTTTGGCAGAGCCGGCAGCGGAGTCACCCTCGACGATGTACAGTTCGGTCAGGGCGGGATCCTTTTCGTTGCAGTCCGACAGTTTTCCGGGCAGTCTGCCGCCCTCCATCGCGGACTTGCGCTGGATGGACTCTCTCGCCTTCTTTGCCGCCTCTCTGGCACGGGATGCCGTCATCGCATTGTCCAGTATGGTACGGGCAACGGACGGATTTTCTTCAAAGAAGGTGCCGAGTTGATCTGCCACCAGACGGTCGACCAGTGTACGGATATAGGCGTTGCCGAGTTTCTGCTTGGTCTGCCCTTCAAACTGTGCCTCGGGGAGTTTGACCGAGATCACGACCGTCAGACCTTCCTGACAGTCCTCGGGCTTGAGTTTGTCGTCGCCCTTGAGGATGTTGTATTTGATGCCGTAGGCATTCATCGTGCGGGTCAGCGCGGTACGGAAGCCCGTCTCGTGCATACCGCCCTCCGGCGTGTGGATGTCGTTGGCAAAGGAGCAGGTGATGTTGCTGTAGGAGTCGTTGTACTGCATCGCGACCTCTGCCATTGCATCGTCTTTTTTGCCCGCGATGTAGATGGGGTCACTGTGCAAAACCGTCTTGGAGCGGTTGAGCCAAGTGACGAACTCGCGGATACCGCCCTCATAGCACATCGTCTCGGACTTGCCGTCCGGCGTTCTGCCGTCGGTGATGGTGATGGAAAGACCCGCGTTCAGAAATGCCTGCTCCTGCAGACGCTTGTGCAGAATTTCATAATCAAACACCGTGGTGTCGAATATTTCCGCATCCGGCTTGAAGGTGACGGTCGTGCCGACCTTGTCCGTGGTGCCGACCACGGTCATCTCGCTTGCGATATTGCCGCGGGCAAACTTCATCTCATAGATTTTGCCCTCTTTGTGAACATCGACCTGCAGCCACTCAGACAGGGCATTGACGACCGAGGCGCCGACACCGTGCAGACCGCCGGAGACCTTGTAGCCGCCGCCGCCGAACTTGCCGCCGGCGTGCAGGACGGTGTAGACGACCTCCAGAGCGGGTCTTCCGGTCTGCGGCTGGATGTCCACGGGGATGCCGCGTCCGTTGTCCTCAACGGTGATCGTGTCACCGGGGTTGATCGTCACACGGATGTGGGTGCAGTAGCCGGCAAGGGCTTCGTCGATGGCGTTGTCCACGATCTCATAGACCAGATGGTGCAGGCCGGACTCGGAGGTGGAACCAATGTACATACCCGGACGCTTGCGGACGGCTTCCAGTCCCTCTAAAACCTGAATTTGCTCCGCACCGTATTCTTCATTTACATTCGTATTCAAGATTTCTTCGCTCATATAAAAACCTTCCTTAGGTGTTACTTCGTTTTTCAATGGTGGCGGCACTGAAAGCCTTCCCCTTGAGGGGAAGGTGGCACGGCGTAAGCCGTGACGGATGAGGTGTTAAACCTCTCTTCCTAAATGAAATAAAATATCCTCGCAGACACCTCTGAAATTTCGATTTACTTCCGCATTGCTGTATCGAAGAACAGTAAACCCTTTGTCTTTGAAAAAACAATCTCTTTCAAAGTCATCGGATAAACCTGTTTCCTCATAATGCTGCGAGCCGTCGATTTCGATCACAATTTTTGCAGAAGCAATATAAAAATCTGCAATATACTTTTCAAAAACTTTTTGCCGATGTACCACGACATCCAGCGATTTCAAAAAATCGTACCACAGATGCCGCTCTTCTTTTGTCATTTCTTTTCGAAGGCGTTTTGCATTGTTCGACAGATTTTTGTTGCTGAATTGGTTCATAGACACCTCATCCGCCGCTTCGCGGCACCTTCCCCTCAAGGGGAAGGCTTTATCATCCGCTTCTCTTTTCTATCGTGGCGGCACTGAACTGTGTCAGATAGATGCGCGGGATGCCGTATTCCGCCGTCAGCACAAATGCCTTGGGCAACTCGTCCGTCACCGCCGTCACCTCGCCGTTTTTTTCGGCTTTTTCCAGAAATTCGCGGGTGCGCTTCGACCACGAGCAGTTGTCAAGATCAAAAATACCGATGACGGAACTTTCCCGCACCGCCATATCCCCGCCGATGGGTAGATACATACCTTGTTCCTTTCCTGACCCGGAAAGTGGTCAGTGGTCATTTTTGCACCGTACCTGTAGGGGATGGCGTCCCCGACATCCCATCCGCGAAGCGGCATTGCACGGATTTTTTTGCATAGAGGGCAGTTTGCCCTGCGGTGAAATTGAAAAGTGCTTCGCAAGGAAATGTGTGCTTGCAAAAATTGCAAGGGACAGATTGCCACGCTCGCAGGCTCGCTCGCAATGACACGCCTTTGGTGCGGTGCAAAACTGACCACTGACCACTGATCACTGACCACTGACCACTAACCTGCCGCTCTCGATCCGGATGACCTGTCCGATGTCGGTCAGGCGATCTTTCTCACAACAGGTGATGAAGACCTGTCCGGTCTTGATCTTGTTCAGCACAAAGTCCTGCCGCACGGCATCCAGTTCCGAAAGCACATCGTCCAGCAGCAGTACCGGCTCTTCCCCGGTATCCTCTTTGAAGATCTGCCGTTCCGCCAGTTTCAGAGAGATCGCCGCAGTCCTTGTCTGTCCCTGTGAACCGTAGGCGCGGATGCTCAGACCGTTGATGGCGGCATCAAAATCGTCCTTATGCGGTCCGGACAGGCATTGCTGACTTTCCAACTCTGCCCGGGCGTGGCTTTCCTGATGCTCCCGCAGACAGTCATAAATGTCCCTTAAAGAGGCAAAGGGATCCCGGACGGTGGAAACAGTCTGATAGGTCAGAGCAAGTTCTTCCTTTCCGCCGGAAAACTCCCGGTGATAGTCCCGTGCATAGCGTTCCAGTTCCCGCAGATATTTGGCGCGGGTGGAAACGAGGATCGCGCCGACCTGCGCCATACGCTCATTATACTCCGGCAAAAGTTGTAAAAGTGCCGGATTTTCAAAGCGATCGCGTAAAATTGCACCCTTTTGCTGTAAAAGCCGGTTATATTCTTCCAATGCCGTGTCGTATTTCGGACGAAGTTGGCACAGAGCATCGGACAGAAGTTTTCTGCGTTCGGCAGCACCCTTTTTCAGCACGGACAGATCGTCCGGACAGAACAATACTGTGGTAAGTATCCCCTGCAAAGCGGCAAAAGAGCGTTGTTTGACACCGTTGAGCCAGAGTTGCCGGGGCTTTCTGCCCGAAAAAAGAACAGTACGCACAGTGCGGCTCCTGCTGTCAGAATACACCTCGGCACACAGGTCTGCAAAGTCCCCGCCGAAGCGGATCAGTTCCACTTCCTTTCGGGTACGGAAGGCTTTTCCCTGCGAAAGATAGCAGATCGCCTCCAAAAGATTGGTCTTCCCGTGCGCATTGTCGCCCAAAATGAGGTTGACACCGGGGACAAAGGAACAGGAAAACTCTGCATAATTACGGAAGCCGGTCAGAGACAGAGTATCAATTCTCATTGTCTGTGACGGTAAACCGCTGTCCCGCAAATCCGACGGTATCGCCGGGACGGAGTTTCTTGCCGCGCATCGTGCAGACCTCACCGTTGACGGTGACCTCTCCGTTCTGGATGACGGTTTTTGCCATCCCGCCGGATTCGATCACATTGGCAAGTTTCAAAAAACTCTCCAGTTTGATATATTCGGTTGTGATTGCAATGGGCATGGTTTTTTCCACACGCTTTACGGTTACTTTCATAGCTTTGTTCCTATTATCGAAAAATCCGGAATTATTCGCCGTAGGGGCGACCCTTGCGGTCGCCCGTCGCCAAAGGTGCAGCGGCACTTATTTGTACTGTTTGGGGATGGCGTCCTCGACATTTTATCCGCAAAGCGGCATCGCACGGGGCATTGCCCCGTGATGGGCGACCGCAAGGGTCGCCCCTACGGCATTTTTAGTCTGTAATATAGTATTTGTCTTCTGCCCAACGGTCAGGGTTTTCGTTGATATATTTTCGGATTTCGGACAAATCCCGTTCCGTCCTGACGATGTGCTCATAGTAACCTCTTTGCCAGAAGGAATGATTTGAAAGTTCTTCTCTTCTACAGAGCGTAATCACGGTGGACTTATACGCACCGACAATTTTTCCGAGCGTAGGGGCGACCCTTGCGGTCGCCCGTCGAGTGGTGTCGAACAGAATGTGGATATGGTTTGGCATAATGATACTGCAATCAATATGACAGTCATAGCTCTTTTCCATCAAATTGAGTACCAGATTTGCAATCTCTCCGATTTTTGACAATTCCGTTTTCGGGCGACCGCAAGGGTCGCCCCTACGAATAGACCCGAAGATTTTCTGTTTTTTTGCGGTGCAGATCGTTACGAAATACATTCCCGGCTGACAGTAATCGTAATTCGGAAGGCGGATGTTTTTTCGGGTCTGCATCATTCGCCGGGCTTGATGCGCACCGGCATCACCATATAGGAAAAATCGGACTTGTCATCGGCGGGGGTCAGGACGATGGGGCTCAGACCGTTGGACAGTTCCAGTGCCACTTCATCTGACGGAACGGCACGCAGGGCATCGAGCAGATATCTGCCGTTGAAGCCCAGTTCCACATCCTTACCGTCCCCTGCCAGCGCACAGCAGTCATGTGCCGTGCCGATCGTGGACACTGTGCGAAAATCCACGACATTCTCCGCAAAAATACACCGCACTGGGCTCTTGACCTTTTCGTTGACGATCAGATCCACACGCTCGATGGAAGCCATCAGCGCATTGACCGTACCGACCAGTTTGATCGGGTTGTTCGTGGGGACAACTCTGCGCCAATCCAGAAATTCACCCTCCAGCAGACGGCAGATCAGGGTCGCTTTTCCGACCTCAAAGAGAATATTCTTTGTACCCAGCGTGAAAACGGCATCCAGTTCGGGATCGTCCAGCAGTTTTTCCACCTCACGCAGTGCCGCCGCCGGAACAACGAATTTCACCGTCCTGCCGATGGATTCTTCACTGTGCCAGCATCTTCTTGCCAGACGGAAGCCGTCCACCGCGACCATCGTGACGGAATCGTCTTCGACTTCCAGCAGACAACCGGTGTGGATCGGTCTTGCCTGTTTGTCGGACACGGAAAAGATCGTGCCGGAGATCAGTTCCCGCAGTGCCTGACCGGGGATGCGGACACCGTTTTCGTATTCCACATCGGGAAGATCGGGATAATCCTCGCCATCGGAGATCGCCATAATGTTGAAGGAGGAATTGCCGCTGCTGATGGAAACTTTCAGATTGTCCTCCACTGTGACGATGACGGTATCCTCCGGCAGTTTGCGGATGATATCAAAAAACAGACGGGCAGGCAAAACGCATTTTCCCGTTTCGCTGATCTGACCGTCGACCTTTACGGTGATGCCGGTCTCCATATTATAGCCGGTCAGATTCAAGGTTGCATCCGCACGGAGCAGGATACCTTCCAGATCGGGGATCGGATTTTTAACGGCAACGGTTCGGGCGGCAGTGGAGATCGCCGAGGCAAGCTCGTTTTTTTCACAGGTGAACTTCATATCAAATCCTCATTTCGCATTCTTTCTCCAAAAAGAAGAGAGAAAGAATAATTTATAGTAGTCATAGTAGTAGTACAAAGTTATGTGGAAAAGTGCAAAAAACTAAGGCAGGACAACGCTTGTGCATCCACAGGGACTTGTGGAGAAAAAAAGGGTTTTCCACAGGGAAAGGACGGGAAATCGTGAACGATGGGTTTTTCCACAGAAAGTTTTTAGATTTCCACAGGAGGGTGTTTATAATTTGTTGTTGATGTTGGCAGTGATGTCGCGGATGTTGTCCTGCAGGCCGGAAGCGGGGTTTTTCAAGCCCTGCTCGATTCTGCTGATAGAGTACATCACGGTCGTATGATCTTTGCCGAATTCCTTGCCGATCTCGGGGAAGGACAGGTGTGTCAGTTTGCGGATGAGGTACATCGCAAGCTGCCGTGCTTCTGCCGTGCCTTTGTTTTTGAGGGTACTGCGCAAAACGGTCTCTTCGATGGAATAAAAGCGGGAGACCTCCTGAATAATGAGTGCGGGCGTCGGCAGTTCCTTGGTCTTTCCCTTGTACATATCCTTGATGGCACGCGAAACATTCGGCAGATCCAGCGGCATATCGGACAGTTCGCGGTATGCCTTGATCTTTTTGACTGTGCCTTCGATCTGACGGACATTGTTCGTGATGTTCTGCGCGATATAATCGCACACATCGTCCGGAAGATCCAGTCCGAGCGAGGTCGCCTTGTTTTTGGTGATCGCCATACGGGTCTCATAGTCCGGTGCGGTAATGTCGCAGATCAGACCCCATTCAAACCGGGTCCGCAGACGGTCCGCCAGTTTGAGCATCTCACTCGGAGACTGGTCGGAGGTCAGAACGATCTGTTTGTGGTTTTCATACAGAAGGTTGAAGGTGTGGAAAAATTCCTCTTCCGTGGACTCCTTACCGGCAATAAACTGGATATCGTCCATCAAAAACAGATCTGCATCTTTGTATTTGCTGCGGAATTCGACATTTTTGCCTTCTCGGATGGCATCGATCAGTTCGTTGGTGAATTGGGAGCCCTTGAAGTAGACGATGTTATAGTCCGGGTGCTGTCGCTCGATCTCGGCGGCAATGGCATAAAGAAGATGGGTCTTGCCCAGACCGGAATCGCCGTAAATGAACAGAGGATTGTAAGCATCGGCAGGCTGGTCGGCAACTGCCTTTGCAGCATTGTAGGCAAAACGGTTGGAAGAGCCGACGACAAATTTTTCAAAGGTGAATTGTGGATTGTACTGCGTGAAAGAAGGCGTTTGCTTTTTTTGCCTGAAGGTGTCCAACTCCCGGTCGTTCAGCAAAACGATCTGCGCATCGGAATCAAAGACTTCCTTCAGTGCGTCTTTGATATAGTCCATATAACGCCGTTCGATCGTTTCTCTGCAAAATTCGGAGGGGGTGTAAAGGGTGAGGGTTTGATCGGTCAGTTCAACGATCTCCACCTCTTCAAACCAGGTAGAAACGACGGTGGAGGTGAGCAGGTTTTCCATATGCGCGAGAATTTTTGCCCAGACATAAGCAGGAGAATACATAAATGCCGTTTCCTTTCTGTTTTTGATCCGGATAAGAGCATATTAACACGAATGTATTTTAACACAGGCTGTGGAAAAATACAACAGAATTTTTAAGAATACTATAATATATACATAAATATTGTAGTCATGTCTAATGAATAGGAGATCCTGCCGCAGGGCGGGAAGGATTTCGGAACTCAGAAATAAAAAAATCTTGGAAAATGCTTTGGGCTTATGATATACTGTAGGGCAGAAATCAAAGATAAGGAGACCACAGATATGAAGTCGGTAAAGAGAACAATGGCGGTGTTGCTTGCCGCACTGCTGCTTATTTCCGTACTCCCGCTGACGGCAAATGCCGCATACAGTTATTCCTTCAAAATGACAGGGAACCGAGCGGCGGAGATCAATGTCCTGAACGGCACCGTCACCGAGGCAACGGTCAACGACGGGACAGTCGCAACGGTTTCCCGTAGCGGCAACACCGTGACCGTGACCGGTGCGGAGGGTGCTGTCGGGATCGCAGTCGTCACGATCCGGGTCAACAGTGATGCCTTTCAGGTCGAGGTGCCCATCGGCTACACCACGGTGCTGTTCGCGCAGGACGCACTGGAGGTCTATGCCGGCAGTGACACCGCCTGCGAGATCATCGGCATCGACCCGAAGGACCCGTCCGTGATATACCGGGTCGGGGACGGCGAGAATCCTTTGCCTGCCTATCCTGCAGTGGACGGCGGCACGATCTATAAAAACACGGAGGACTACCGTCTCAATGTCCGCATCGGCGCGGCAGGCGGTACTTATGTCCTGCGCGGAAAGAGTGAGGATATGTCGGTTTCTGTCAGCGAGGATCTGACTGCCGACACACGCCTGCTGTTTTGCGGGTTGACGCTGACTTCCTCCTTCACCGCACCGCTCACCGTCGGCAGACAGACTGCCGCAGGGGTGGAACTGACCGTGCTGACGGGTCTGAACAACACGCTGACCGACACGGCAGGCAATCCCGAGGCTGCTGTCATCCGCGCAAAGACCGGCACGGCATTTTCGCTGGACGGCACCGGGTATCTGACACTCAACGCGAATGCCGCAGACGCGATCCGGGTCGATCCGCACGGCAGTGTGACGGTCGACGGCATCTGTCTCACGGCAAATGCCGTCGCAGACGGTATCCGCTGTGACAATACGGTACGGCTCTGCTCCGGCATCCTGAACATCACGGCAGGCGGCAATGCGGTCTGCAGTAAGCCGGAAACAGCAAATGCCGCCGGATGTGCGGGCAATATCCGCATCGAGAAGGGCGAATACACGCTGGTGTCCGGGGCGGACGGGATCCGTGCGGCAAACGATCTGACGGTCGCGGACGGCACCCTCCGCATCACCGCCGGCAACGGATTCAGCAGTACCGTCTTCGATCCCGACACGATGACCTGCAAGGGTCTGCGGGCGGACGGCTCTGTCACGGTCACAAAGGGCAGTTTTGACCTCAACACCGCAGACGATGCGATCTATGCCGGAGGGAATGCGGATATTTCCGAAGGCACCTTTGCGATCAAATCCGGCAAAAGCGGGATCCGTGCGGACGCGGAACTGACGGTCGGCACGGACGGCGGCACCTATCAGGCACTGAATCTGAAGGTGCTCAATTCCCGCGATGGACTGGCGGGAGGCACCGTCAAGATCTATTCCGGCACACTGGAACTCCGTGCAGCCGATGACGGCATCAACGCCTCCGGCGGCAGAGACGGCTCCGGCGGCTCCGGCTGGAAACTTTCGCAGGGCAGTGTAGATGCGGAATCTGTCCGGGTTTACGGCGGCATCCTCACGGTCAATGCAGACGGTGACGGGATCGATGCCAAGGGGGATCTGAACCTGACGGGCGGCAGACTTGCCGTCTGGGGTCAGGCACAGGGCGGCGAGAACTGCCCGCTCGATTCGCAGGGTAGTCTGTTTGTCAAAAATGCAACGGTATTTGCCGCAGGCTCCGGCAAAACACAGCGTACACCGACCGCCGGCAGTCAGCCCTATGTCACGGGCATGGAAGCCATTGCCCGCGGCAAGACGGTCAACATCAAATACAAAGGCACGACGGTCTTCAACATCGCGGCGGTCAAGGATATCGACTATGTCTTTTATTCCGCACCCGATATGACCTCGGACGAAAGTTGGACGGTCGTTGCCGACAATTCCGCCATCATCGACCCGGGCGAGATCGACGACCGGACGGAATGCGAAAAGAACGGTCACAGTTGGGACAGCGGCGTACAGACTGCGGCACCGACCTGCACGGAGAGCGGCAAAATCTGCTATACCTGCACGGTCTGTACGGCACAGATGACCGCGACGCTTCCGGCACTCGGACACGATTTTGTCGGCGGATTCTGCACCCGCTGCAATGCCCCCGATCCGAACGGGGAGGATCTTACCGTCACCTTTGTCGCAGAACACTGCACCGTCACCACCTACCGTACCCGGAGCACCTCGGATATCGATCAAACCAATGCCAAAACGGCAGTCGCACGGAATGCCCAGACCGGTGAGCCGGATGCGAGCGGAGCGGGCGAGGTCAATTTTACGGTCAAAGCCGAGGAGGGCTATCGGATCGTTTCTTATACCGCAAGCGGCGGTCTCAAGGGACTGAAAACGCCGGAGGAGACCGGCGGCACCTACCGTGTGTGCGAGATCTACGGGGATGTGACCGTCACTTTCCAAACCGAAAAAGCACAGGGTCCCGTCACAGCGGATCCCTGTCAGGATTATACGGATGTGGATCGCAAGAGTTGGTATCATACCGCCGTGGACTTTGTCCTGCAATACGGACTGATGGGCAGTACAAAGACCGACAAAAAGACCTTTGAGCCGACGACCCCCTGCACCCGTGCGATGATCGTCACGATCCTGTACAGTCTGGCAAACAAGCCGGCGGTTGCCTATACGGCAAAATTCCCCGATGTTATGGACGGTCAGTGGTACACCTCCCCGGTGATGTGGGCATATCAGAACGGCGTGGTGAGCGGCTATGACAACGGCTATTTCGGAACGAACGATAAGATCACAAGAGAGCAGATGGCAGTCATTCTCAAGGCATATTCCGAGAAGATCGGGCGCGACACCACCGGACGGGCAGACCTGTCCGGCTATCCGGATGCCGCAAAGGTGACCTGGTCGCGGGAAGCTGTGAGCTGGGCAGTGTCGGAGGGTCTGATCTCCGGCAAGGCACAGAACGGCAGAAACTATCTGGACCCGCAGGGCAAGGCAAGCCGTGCGGAGGTCGCCGTGATCCTGATGAAGTTCCTCAGTCCCTATGTCACACAGTAGTCAGTGGTCAGTGGTCAGTGGTTAGTGGTCAGTGGTTAGTGGTTAGTGGTCAGTGATCCGCGCTCTGTTGAAAACTGTCCGCTTGCGGACACTTCAATTCCGAATTCATAATTCCCGGAGGTGCGGAATGTTCAGACAATATCTTCAGACACCCATCGGCATCCTGTGCATCGTCTCCGACGCAGGCACGGTCACGGAGGTATCTGTCTGTGCCGAATTCGGGACGGACTGTCCCGACGCTTTGACCGAACAAGCTTGCCGCGAACTGACGGAATATTTTGCGGGCATCCGAACGGAGTTCACCGTTTCGCTTGCCCCACAGGGCACGGCATTTCAGCAGACCGTCTGGCGGGCATTGCGAAAAATCCCTTTCGGTCAGACCGTCACCTACGCACAGCTTGCCGCAATGATCGGCAAGGCCTCTGCCTGCCGCGCCGTGGGATCTGCCGTCGGTAAAAATCCCATCCTCATTTTGCAGCCCTGTCACCGTGTTGTCGCATCGAACGGCATCGGCGGCTTTTCCACCGGGACGGAGAGAAAGCGATTTCTGCTGATGCAGGAGGGTATTTTCTGAAAAAAACGGGAAATAATGATCTGCAAATGCCGATATTTCAAAAAAATCTCAAAATCACAAAATATTTCTTTACAATGCGGACAAACTGTGCTACTATGGGACGGCTGACGGTCTGCCGTCAGAAAAACTCTGTCCCTTGCCCGGTTTTCGGGGCGTTCACCTCCCCAAGACTCAGCAAGTGGAAAATTCATAGGAAAGGTGGAATTATTATGATCCAGAAAGAAAAGAAATCCCAGGTCATTGCCGACAACGCAACGCACGAGGGCGACACCGGTTCTCCCGAAGTCCAGATCGCCATTCTCACTGCCCGTATTCAGGAACTCACCGAGCACCTGCGTACCCACACCCACGACAACCACAGCCGCCGCGGCCTGCTCAAGATGGTAGGTAAGCGCCGCAGCCTGCTGGACTATCTGGCAAAGAAGGACATCAACCGTTATCGTGCCTGCATCGCCAAGCTGGGTATCCGTAAGTAATCAAAAAACAAGGGGCGACAGGAAGTCTTGTCGCCCCGTTTTTTGCACGGGAAAGCCTTTCGCGTTTGAAAGCACTGCCAAAGCGTTTTGACAGCGGTTTCAAGTGCGAAACCTCCCGTGCAGTCACAAAACCGTAAGGAGGAAAATTTTATGGTAACTCGCAAACAGTACCCCAATCATCACATTTTTGAGACCGAGATCGGCGGCAGGACCCTGACCGTCGAGACCGGCAAGGTCGCAGAACTTGCCGATGCCGAGTGCATCGTCCGTTACGGTGACACCGTCGTCCTGACGACCGTCACCTGCAGCCCCCTGCCCAAGGCAGGTATGGACTACTTCCCCCTGACCATCGAGTTCAACGAAAAACTCTACGGTGTGGGCCGTGTTCCCGGCAGTTTCAACCGCCGCGAGGGCAAGCCCTCCGACAAGTCCGTCCTTGTTATGCGTCTGATCGACCGCCCGATGCGCCCGTTCTTTGATGACGAACTGCGCAACGATGTGGTCATCACCTGCACCCCTTTGGTCGTGGACGATGAAAACCCCGTCGAGGTCGTTGCTTCCCTCGGTGCCTTCATCACCACTGCCTGCTCCAGCGTTCCCTGGAACGGACCGATGGGTACCACCGAGGTCGCTCTGGTCGACGGCGAATATGTCATCAACCCCTCTGCGGCACAAAGAGCCGCCGCCAAGATGTTCTGCACCATCGCTTCCACTGCCGAGAAGGTCGTGATGATCGAGACCGAGGCAAACGAAGTGTCCGAGGAAGACCTGCTCAAGGGCATCGAACTTGCCCACGAGACCAACAAGAAGATCGTCGCCTTCATCAACGAGATCGTAGGTGTCATCGGCAAGGAAAAGTTCACCTTTGAAAAAGCCGCCGTCAACCACGATATGCTCAACGATCTGTGCGAGTACGGTATGGATCAGATCGAATTTGCGCTGGATACCGACGACAAGAACATCCGCGAGGAGCGTCTGACCGCCGCTACCGTCGACTTCAAGGAAAAGTTCGGCGAAAAGTACGGCGAGGACTTCGAGGTTCAGATCGATGTCTGCCTGTACAAGATGCAGAAGAAGGTCGTCAAGAAGTGGCTGCTTGCCGGCAAGCGTGTGGACGGCCGCGGTATGGACGAGATCCGTCCGCTGGATGCCGAGGTCGCAGTGCTTCCCCGTGTCCACGGTTCCGGTCTGTTCACCAGAGGGCAGACGCAGGTGCTTTCCATCTGCACCCTTGCAACGCTTTCGATGAATCAGAAACTCGACACCATCTTCCCCGAGACCGAAAAGCGTTATATCCACCACTACAATTTCCCGGCGTTCTCCACCGGTGAAGCCCGTGCGGCACGCAGCACCTCCCGCCGCGAGATCGGTCACGGCGCACTGGCAGAAAAGGCGCTGGTACCCGTCCTGCCCTCCGTGGAAGAATTCCCGTACTGCATCCGTGTGGTCTCCGAGGTCGTGTCCTCCAACGGCTCCACCTCCCAGGGTTCCATCTGCGGCTCCACGCTGGCACTGATGGACGCAGGCGTTCCCATCAAGCGCCCGGTCGCCGGTATTTCCTGCGGTCTGATCTCCGATCAGGAGACCGGCGAATGGCGCACTTTCACCGACATTCAGGGTGTCGAGGACTTCCACGGCGAAATGGACTTTAAGGTTGCCGGCACCACCGAGGGCATCACCGCCATTCAGATGGACCTCAAGAATGACGGTCTGACGATGGAGATCATCGCGGACGCTCTGGAGCGCTGCCGCAAGGCTCGCCTTGAAATTCTGAGTGAGGTTATGATCCCCTGCATCGCAGAGCCCAGACCCGAGGTTTCCGAATTCGCACCCAAGATGATCTCCATGAAGATCGACATCGACAAGATCCGCGAGGTCATCGGCAAGGGCGGCTCCATGATCCAGAAGATCGTGGCGGAGTCCGGCGCGCAGGTCGATATCGACGATGACGGCACCATCCACATCGCTTCTCCCGACAGTGCCTCCTGCGAAGCGGCAAAGCGTATGATCGAAGACATCTGCTTTGTCCCCGAGGTCGGCAAACTGTATTACGGCAAGGTCGTCCGCATCATCCCCATCGGTGCCTTCATCGAACTGGCACCCGGCAAGGACGGAATGTGCCACATCCGTGATCTGGAAAACAAGCGCACAGAAAAGGTCGAGGATGTTCTGAACATCGGTGATATGACCTGGGTCAAGGTCACGGAGATCGACGAACGCGGCAGAGTCAACCTCAGCCGCAAGGAAGCGATGAAGGAAATGAACGGCTCTAACCAGTAAGGATTTCACGAGTGCTGCAAATCGTCCGGTTTGCAGCACTTTTCGCACAAGGATCCGTTCAGAAAATCGGAATTTGAATTCCCGTGTCATCCTGAGCGACAGCGAAGGATCTCGTCCCGATATTACGATAGTAGATCCTTCACTTCGTTCAGGATGACACAGAATAGGAAGGACTGTAAATTCCGATTTACCGTTCAGAAAGGACGAGCAATGGAACTTCTGTTACAGGCGATCCGTGAATTGCCGGAATACAATCAAATACGCGCCTGTCTGCAAAAGGGCAGACGGGCGGCGGTGTCAGGTGCGGCACAGCTTTGCCGCAGTCACCTGCTCGCGGCACTGTACCGTGACTGCGGCAGACCTGCAATGATCGTCTGTCAGGACGATATGGCGGCACAGCGGACGGCGGAGGAACTCGGCTCGTTTTTGGGTCAGACCGTCCCGGTGCTTCCGGGCAGAGATCTGACCTTCTATGACACCTCTGCGGCATCCCGTGGCTGGGAGCAGAAGCGTCTGCGCCTGCTGTACGGTATTGCCACCGAAAAAGAGCCGCTGGTCGTTGTGACCTGGGAGGCTCTGAGTCTGCGAACCATGCCGCGCCATCTTCTGATGGGTGCGGCACTCACCCTGCGGCAGGGAAATCTCTATGACCCGCAGGAACTTTGCGCACGGCTGATCCGTTTGGGCTATGCCAGATGCTCTATGGTCGAGGGTGTGGGGCAGTTTGCTCTGCGCGGCGGGATCCTGGATATTTTTTCTCCGGCGGAGGATCAGCCGATCCGGCTGGAATTCTTCGGAGATGAGTTGGATGCGATGGGGAGTTTTGACCCTCTCACCCAAAGACGCACGGAAAATCTGACCGAGGCGGTCATTTTGCCGGTCGCGGAGACGCAGACGGAACTGCATCCGGGCGGGACGGCAGGACTTCTGGAAGATCTCCGCGCCCTGCTTGCCCGCCAAAACCGCCGAAAGGTGAAAAATGACGCGCTGATCCGCACACTGAACGCAGACATCGAAAAACTGGAAAACGGTACGGTGTTTCAGGCGGCAGACCGCTATATGAGCCTGATCTACCCGGAATTCACCACGGCGGCAGACTATCTGCCGCAGAATGCGATGGTGCTGTTCTGCGATCACGGAAACCTCCGCAGGAGTGCGGCGGGACGGCAGGAGGATCTCGGGCTGATGCTGGACAGCCTTCTGCAAGGCGGGATCCTGGCAGGGGAACTGTGCGATTTCTGCAAGGACTGGGACGACGAATGTGACGAACTGAAGACCCATCCGGCACTTTTTACGGACTCTTTTTTGTCGGCGGCATATCCCGCCTGTATGGAGCCGGAGCAGATCACCGGGATCACCGCAAAACAACTTCCGTCCTACGGCGGCAATCTGGAGATCGCGGCAAACGACCTCACCGCCTATCAGAAAAACGGTTTCCGCACACTGGTGCTGTGCGGCAATCAGCGGCGCGGCGAAATTTTGCGGGAATACCTGACAGAACACGGGATTTCCGTGTCTACGGCGTTTCCTGCACACGCCCTTCCGAAAAACGGACAGATCATCCTGACCGACGGCAGTCTGCCGAACGGACTGGAATATCCCACGCGCAAACTGGCGATCTTGTCGGAGGGTCAGCTTTTACAGCAAAAGGAGCACCGGCACCGCACGGCAAAGCGCGGCGCAACGAACCGGCAGAAACTCCGCTCTTTCACCGACCTCACGCCGGGAGATTATGTCGTTCACGAACTGCACGGCATCGGCAAATATGTCTGTATGGAGCAGATGAAGGTCGACGGCGCGGTCAAGGACTATGTGAAGATCGCCTATCAGGGCACGGATGTGCTCTATGTCCCTGCGACCCAACTCGACCTGATCTCCAAATACATCGGCGGCGGTGAGGATGCACCCGTCCGGGTCAACAAACTCTCGGGGGACACCTGGCAAAAGACCAAGACCCGCGCAAAGGCGGCAGTCAGGGATCTGGCAGAGGGACTCATCAAACTCTATGCCGAGCGCAAACGCTGTCCGGGTTTTGCCTTTGCCGCAGATACACCGTGGCAGCGGGAATTTGAAGACAATTTTGAATTTGAAGAAACGGACGATCAACTCCGGTGCATCGCGGAGATCAAGGGTGATATGGAAGCCCCCGCACCGATGGACCGTCTGCTCTGCGGCGATGTCGGCTTCGGCAAGACCGAGGTCGCGCTCCGTGCCGCGATGAAAGCCATTCTGGACGGCAAACAGGTCGCGATCTTGGTGCCGACCACCGTGCTTGCCCAACAGCACTACACCACGGCAGTCAAACGCTTTTCGGGTTTCCCGGTCAACATCGATGTACTCTCCCGCTTCCGTACAGCGGCACAGCAGCGTGTCACGCTGGAAAAACTGCAAAAAGGACAGGTCGATCTCATCATCGGCACCCACAAACTGCTGCAGAAAAATATCGCATTCAAATCGCTGGGACTGCTCATTGTGGACGAGGAACAGCGGTTCGGCGTGTCGCACAAGGAAAAATTGAAGGAACTATCGCGGGGCGTGGACGTCTTAACCCTGTCCGCGACCCCGATCCCGCGCACACTCAATATGGCACTGTCCGGACTGCGGGATATGTCCACCATCGAAGAACCGCCGCAGGACCGTTATCCGGTACAGACCTTTGTGCTGGAATACAGCGAGCCGGTCATCGACGATGCCATGCGACGGGAACTTTCGCGCGGCGGACAGATCTACTATCTGCATAACCGCGTGGAGACGATCGAGCAGTGTGCCATCCGGCTCCGCGCAAGACATCCGGGTGCCGAGATCGCCACAGCACACGGCAAGATGAACGAGGAAGAACTGGGCGATGTGATGCAGCGGATGGCAGACGGGGAGATCCAGATCCTCGTTTGCAGTACGATCATCGAGACCGGCATCGACATTCCCAATGTCAACACGCTCATCATCGAGGATGCCGACCGGCTGGGACTTGCACAGCTCCACCAGATCCGGGGCAGAGTGGGACGCTCGGCGCGTCATGCCTTTGCCTATCTGACCTTCCGCCGGGGCAAGGTGCTGACGGAGATCGCCGAAAAGCGGCTGACCGCCATCCGGGAATATGCGGAGTTCGGCTCCGGCTTCAAGATCGCTATGCGGGATCTGGAAATCCGCGGTGCGGGCAATCTTTTGGGTGCAGAGCAGTCCGGGCATATGCTGTCCGTGGGCTATGATCTCTACCTCAAACTGCTGGAGGATGCGGTTTTGGAGGAGCGGGGCGAAAAGCCGCTCGGTGAAGTGGATTGTACCGCCGATCTTGCGATCACCGCAAATATCGACAAACGCTATGTCGAAAGCGGCGAACAGCGGATGGATCTGTATCGCCGGATGGCGGCGATCCGCAGTCAGGAGGATGCCGACGAACTGCTTGACGAGATCGTTGACCGCTTCGGCGATCCGCCGAAGGGGGTACTCAACCTCATTTCCGTCGCCCTGATGCGCGCAAAGGCGGTGCAGTGCGGTGTTTCGGACATTTCACAGAAGGGGAGCGAGGTCCTCTTCACACTGCGGACACTGGATTTTGCGGCACTGTCTGCCGTCTGCGCACAGCCGTTGGTCAAGGGGCGTATTTTTGTCTCCCCCACCGCCGAAAAGCCGATGGTGCGGGTGCGCCTGCGTCCGGGCGAAAACAGCCTGAGACTTTCGGAGCAGTTTGTGGAACTGCTTACAAATACAGTGTCATTCTGAACGAAGTGAAGAATCTGCTTCCGCGTTCTGTGTCATCCTGAACGAAGTGAAGAATCTGCTTCCGTATCCTGTGTCATCCTGAACGAAGTGAAGGATCTGCTTCCGTATTACGGGACGAGATCCTTCGTCGCGTTGCTCCTCAGGATGACACATTTCGGGAAGGCTCGAAGTTGTCAGCCGGGAGCGGAAAATTTTACCCGTTCGTTATCGTTTTGTCATTGAATTTTTCGGACAAAAACGGTATAATATTTTCAGATATGATCTTTCACAGAGAGGAATTACTATGAGCAGAGGAAAATTTGAAGCAGGAAGGGGCAGTGCCTCCGCAAAGCGGCGCGGCAAAGGCTCCAGCCTTATTTTGCCCATCGGGATCGGTGCGGCGGCACTGGCGGTGCTGGGCATCGGGATCTGGCTGTTGGTGAAGGGGACCTCCGTTCCCGAGACGATCCCCGCCAATGTCAGCATCTGCGGTGTCGAGTTGGGCGGTATGACAGAAGAGGAAGCGGTCACGGCACTGACTGCCGCGCTTCCTGCACAGTTTTCGCAGGATATGACGGTAGATATGGGCGAGGATACCGAGCCGGTCGTTCTCCGTGCATCGGAGATCAACGCTTCCGTCGACCCTGCGGCGGCGGCTGCGGCGGCTCGCAGAGCGAGCGTTTCTGCCGACGGGACCGCAGTTTTGGACACCGCCTCCTTTGTCCGACTGAATGAAGACTACCTCAAAACCGCCGCAAAACAGGCGGTGGAGGATTATAGCCGCGAACTTCAGCAGCCGAAGGTGGAGGAAGTCTCCGAGATGCGTGAGGTCGAGGTGACGCAGGAGGACGGCACGAAGGTCAAGGAAGAAAAGAAATTTGTCAACCTTGTCATTACCACGGGCGTCGATCAGCACAGTTTTACAGAGAAGGAATTCTCTGCCTGTGTCCGTGACGGCTATGCCGCTCTCAACTTCACTCCCGCCATCTCCTATACCGACGGTGAGAAGGCGGATCCCGTAGATGTGGACGGACTAGCGGAAAAATACTGCACCGAGCCGGTCAATGCCGTCTTTGACCCCAAGACCTTTGATATCACCCCCGATGTTCCCGGCTACGGCTTCGATGCGGAGGAACTGAAGGCACAGCTTGCGGCGGCAAAGCCGGGCGAGGAAGTGGTCGTCCCGCTGACCGAGATCGAAGCGGAGGCAACTGCCGAAAAACTGAAATCTTCCCTGTTTGCCGATGTGCTGGGTGAATGCGACACTCCGCACACCTGGATCAATGACCGGACGCACAATCTGGAACTTGCCTGTGCGGCGATCGACGGCACGGTGCTGATGCCCGGTGAGGTCTTCTCCTTCAACGATGTGGTCGGCGAGCGTACCAAAGCCAAGGGCTACCGCGAAGCCATCGTCTATGTTTCCGGACAGTCCGTACCCGAGACCGGCGGCGGTGTGTGTCAGGTTGCTTCCACGATCTATTCCGCCTGCCTGTATGCCGATCTTGAGATCATAGAGAGTTATGCGCACCAGTTCTTTGTCACCTATGTCAACCCCGGTATGGATGCCACGATCTACTGGAAGAGTCTGGACTACAAATTCCGCAACAACACCGCCTACCCGATGCGCATCGATGCCTCTGTCCACGACGGCAGAGTGTGGGTCAAACTGATGGGCACGGACACCAAGGACTACACCGTGAAGATCACATGGGAAATGCTCTCCAAGACACCGTGGGAAACGGTCGAACAGGAGATCAAGCCGGACGATCCTTACAAGCCCGGAGAAGAGATCACCAGCCCCTATACGGGCTACCGCTATGTGACCTATATGAGCAAATACGATCTGGACGGCAATCTGATCAGCAAGACGCAGATCCGTGTCAGCACCTATTCCAAGCGCGACAAGGTGATCGCCGTGGCACCGGAGGAGGATCCGACCGACCCCACAACGGAGCCGACGACGCCTCCGACGGAACCGACAACGCCCCCGACGGAACCGACGGAGCCGACCACGCCTCCGACGGAACCGACCGAGCCGTCATCTCCGGATGTGACACTCCCGCCGGATCCCTTTGATTGAACACAGTCTTGCGATACCGCCCCGCAGATGCAGGGCGGTATCGTTACACCATCAGGCAAACAGGAGGAAATGCCAATGGCAGAACAGGAAAACCTGCACAAGGGGCACCGGGAGCGCCTGTTTGCCCGCTATGCCGAAAGCGGGCTGGAGAGTTTTTCCGATGTTGAGGTGCTGGAACTGGTGCTGACCTATGCGATCCCGCGCAAGGACACCAATGCCCTTGCCCACCGCCTGCTCAACACCTTCGGTTCGCTTTCCGTTCTGCTGGAAGCACCGATTTTGTCTGTGCAGGCAGTCGAGGGGATGACCCGGCGGGCGGCGGCTTTGCTGCACCTGATCCCCAATCTTTGGCAGCGGTATTCCCTTTGCCGTCAGCGCACGGTCACGCAGTTCTGCTCTGCAGAGGAGTGCGGAAATTATCTGATCCCGTTTTTTCAGGGACTGCGGGACGAGCGGGTGCGGATCATGTGTCTGGACGGGAAATGCCAGCTTCTCGACTGCCGGGAGGTATCGGCAGGCTCGGTCAATAGGACAGTCCTGCCCATCCGCCGGATCGTGGAAACGGCACTGGCGGTCAACGCCAGTTGTTTGGTCGTCGCGCACAATCACACCTCCGGCATCGCCCTGCCCTCCAGAGAGGATGTGGACGGCACGCAGCGTTTGAAACAGGCTCTTTCCGGTGTGGATATCGTTCTTGCGGATCATATCATCGTTGCCGATGACGATTATGTATCTATGCAGCAGAGCGGTCTGCTCTGATACTGCCTGTATATCGATCACCCCGGTATCATACACTGATACCGGGGTGATCGTTTGTCCGTGCGTCATTCGATGTTTTCCGATGCCCTGCTCCTGACAGGTGTAAATCTTCTTTTGCGCACCGTGGGACTGGCATTTCAGGCATATACGGCATCCCTGATGGGTGCCGCAGGTGTGGGGCTGTTACAGCTGATCACCACAGTCGGACTTCTGGCGGGAACCGTCGGCTCCTCCGGAGTACGGGTCGCCGCGATGGTCTTATCCGCACAGGAATTCGGTCACCGCAGACCCGACGGTGTAGCCGGTGCGGTGACTGTCTGCCTGCGCTACGGGATACTGGTCAGCACCGCCGCAGGTCTTTTGCTGTTTGCTGTTTCCCGCACGGCGGCAGTGCTTTGGGTGCAGGATATCCGCGCCGTTCTCAGCCTGCGGGTCACTGCCGTCTTCCTGCCTGCGACCGTCCTGTCGTCTGTGATGAGCGGTTATTTCACCGCCTGCGGAAGAGTGCGGACACTGGTGTCCGTGCAGGTCGCCGAGAGGATCGCCGCAGTCGGTGTGACGCTGCTGCTGTTTTTGTACCGGCGCGGGGATGTCGCGTGGCTGTGTGCCGCCATCCTTGCAGGTTCCGGCATCGCATCGGTATTCAGTTTTTTCGTTCTGTACGGGCTATACCGCAGGGAACTTCGCGGCTTCGGCAGAAAAAAAGACCGGAAGGGAATGACAAAACGCCTGCTTTCCCTCTGCATCCCTCTGGCATTGGGGGACTATATGCGGCAGGGGCTGTCCTGTGTGGAGCAGTTTTTGATCCCGTACGGACTGGCAAAGTGCGCCGACCGTGCTTCCGGTATGGCGGCATACGGTACGGTGGTCGGGATGGCATTTCCCGTGGTGATGTTTCCGGCGGTGATCCTGTGGTCGGTTGCCGATCTGCTGGTTCCGGAACTGTCGCGCTGTACGGCGATGCAGGACAGACGGCGGATCCTGCGGCTGACAGACCGGTGTTTCCGTTTCGGCGGCGTGTTTGCCGCAGTGGTCGCCGGAACCTTGTGGTGTTCGGCGGAACTGCTCGGCACGGTGATCTATCACAGCGCGGAAGCAGGATATTACATACGGATCTTTTCACCGATGGTGCTGTTTTTGTATCTGGATGCTGTGGTGGACGGAATGCACAAAGGCTTGGGACAGCAAGTCGCCTGTGTGCGCTACAACACCTTCACCAATGTGCTGGATGTGATCGGACTGTACACGCTGCTGCCGCGGATGGGCGTGGCGGGCTATGTGCTGACCTATGCCGTCTCGCATCTGGTCAATTTCTTTTTGAGCATCCGGCGGCTGTTGACTGTGACGGACTATGCGCCGTCTGTCTGCCGCCTGATCGCTCTGCTCGGTTTGCTGATCGTCTGCGCAGGCATCTGTACGGCTTTACCGGAAATTGTGCGCGGGCTTGTGTTTGCTGTACTGTTCCTGTTTTTGTGCCGCCGCACCGGACTTGTGGGGAATTATGGATTCGGAATGCGGAATTCGGAATCGAAGCGTCCGCAAGAGGACATTTTTCGACAGATCGTGTAGGGAATGCGCAGAGTAAGGCTCCACCGCAGGGGCGAACTGTGCGTTTGCCCGAATGCCCAAACCGTACTTCCCGACAGCGGGCGACCGCAGGTCGCCCCTACCGATGCGGAGCATAGAATTCCGTACACCGCAAAACCCGATACGGACAGATTGCCACGGGCGCAAGCACCCTTGCAATGACACGCCTTTGGTGCGGTGCGGCGAAATGAAACCCCGGGGCAGTGCCGTCGGCACTGTCCCGGGGTGAATATCTGTGAAAGCAAATAAAATGTGTTATCCGCGTTTCCCTGCGGGCTTTTGCTTAATACATACCGCCCATACCGCCGGCACCGGCTGCGGCGGCTGCCATCGCGGCATCCGCTGCGGGATCGGGCTTGTCGACGATCAGAGATTCGGTGGTCAGCACACACGCACAGATGCTTGCGGCATTTTCCAGTGCGGAGCGTGTGACCTTGGTCGGGTCCACGATGCCTGCCGGGATCATATCGCAGTAGACATCCTTGTAGGCATCATAGCCATAGCCGAGTTTACGGCTGTTCTTGATCTTTTCATAGACCACGGAGCCGTCCACACCGGCATTCTCGGCGATCTGACGGATGGGTGCCTGCAGGGCTCTTGCAATGATCTGCGCACCGGTCTTTTCATCACCGGAGAGTTTTGCGATCAGTTTTTCCACAGCGGGAATGGCGTTGACATACGCCGTGCCGACGCCGGCAACGATGCCTTCTTCCACGGCTGCCTTGGTGGCATTGAGGGCATCCTCGACGCGGAGTTTCTGTTCCTTCATTGCGACCTCGGTCGCGGCACCGACGCGGATGACTGCCACGCCGCCGGACAGTTTTGCCAGCCGCTCCTGCAGTTTTTCGCGGTCATAGTCGGAGGTGGTGACTTCGATCGCCGCCTTGATCTCGTGGATCCTTGCGGCAATTTCATCGGAACTGCCGCAGCCGTCCACGATGGTGGTGTTGTCCTTGGTGGACTTGATCTGACGGGCTCTGCCCAGATCGGAAACATCCACTTCCTTGAGGTCCATATTGAGGTCGGAGGCAATATAGGTGCCGCCGGTCAGAATGGCGATATCGCGGAGCATTTCTTTTCTGCGGTCACCGAAGCCGGGTGCCTTGACGCACAGGCAGGTGAAGGTGCCGCGCAGACGGTTGACGAGCAGAGTTGCCAGAGCGTCGCCCTCGACATCCTCGGCGATGATGACCATTTTCTTGCCGGCCTGGACGATCTTTTCCAGCACGGGGAGGATCTCCTGAATGGAACTGATCTTCTTGTCGGTGATGAGGATATAGGGATCGTCGATGACGGCTTCCATCTTGTCGGTGTCCGTGACCATATAGGGGGAGATGTAGCCACGGTCGAACTGCATACCCTCGACGACATCCAGACCGGTCTCTGCGGTCTTGGATTCTTCGATCGTGATGACACCGGAGGAGGTGACCTTCTGCATCGCCTCGGCGATCAGTTCGCCGACCTCGTCGGAGCCGCTGGAGATCGCGCCGACTCTTGCGATGTCGTCGGCACCGTGGATCTCTTCGCTGTTGGACTTGATGGCATCCACTGCCGCCGCAACTGCCTTTTCGATACCCTTGCGCATCACCATCGGATTGGCACCGGCGGTGACATTTTTCAGACCCTCACGGATGATCGCCTGTGCAAGCAGGGTCGCAGTGGTGGTGCCGTCACCGGCAACATCATTGGTCTTGGTCGCAACTTCGCGGACGAGTTGGGCACCCATATTTTCAAAGGCATCCTCCAACTCCACATCCTTGGCAATCGTCACGCCGTCATTGGTGATGAGGGGTGCGCCGTACTTTTTGCCCAGAACGACATTTCTGCCCTTGGGTCCGAGGGTGATCTTGACGGTATCGGCGAGTTGGTCAATACCGGACTGTAATTTCTTTCTGGCTTCTTCGCCGTAAACGATCTGCTTTGCCATAGTGCTATCCTCCTGTTATTCTACGATCGCCAGAATATCGCTCTGGCGGACGATGGCATATTCCGCACCATCGATCTTGACTTCCGTGCTTGCGTACTTTGCCACGACGACCTTATCGCCGGGCTTGACGGTCATTTTGACCTCATTGCCGTCCACGATCCCGCCGGGACCGACAGCGACGACCTCGGAAATGATGGGCTTTTCCTTGGTGGCTGTGGAGAGAATGATACCGGACTTGGTCGTTTCCTCTGCCTCAGTGGGCTTGAGCAGAACGCGGTCTGCCAAAGGCTTCAATTTCATAAAAAGGACCTCCCTTTGTAATAATACAGTCTTTGTGACACAAAAGTGTGCCGCATTTTGTAGTTTTAGCACTCATTTCTCCTGAGTGCTAACTCATTATACCACGATTTGTCAGGATGTCAACCGAAAAATAAAAAACATTTTTCTCTCTGTACCGCAAAACGGAAAAATACCGCAAAACGGAAAAATACGGTTTTCCTTGCGTTTTTGACAGACTTATGATAAACTTACTTTCAGAATATTGGATTCTCCGGAAAGGAACGCTTCTCGCATATGGATCACTCTCCCCCGAAAAAAGACAGAGGCTGGATCGCCGCTCTGAAATTTCTGCCCCTGATCGTTTTTGCCACGCTGGTCATTGCCTTTCGGATGGATCTTCTGCTGGCGGCGCCGATCTCCACCTTCGTGGCGATCGCCGTCTATGTCCTGACCGAGTGGTGCAGTTTTGAGACCGCCTTTTCCAGCGGCTTGAAGGCCGCCAGCAATGTCACGCTGATCTTCTTTATTTTGATGTTCGCCTACGGTGTGGCGGAGTGCTTTATGGCGACCGGCGTCGGCGCATCGATGATCAATCTTGCGCTTGCCGTCGGCGTGACGGGACGCACGGTCGCTCCCGTTGCGATCCTGGTCACCTGTCTGCTGTCTGTGGCGACCGGCTCCTCGTGGGGCACCTTTGCCGCCTGTGCGCCGATCTTCCTTTGGCTCAACCACATTGTCGGCGGCGACACCGTCCTGACGGTCTGCGCCGTTGCCGGCGGTTCCTGCTTCGGAGACAACATCGGTATGATCTCCGATGTCACGGTACTCAGTTGCGGGATGCAGGATGTGAAGATCATTGACCGCGTCAAGCACCAGAGCGTCTGGTCGCTGGGCTGTCTGCTGATCTCCATGGTCATTTTTTATCTTGTCGGACTGCGGCTGCCAAACACCTCGTCCGATGCCGCGACTGCCATTGCACAGATCCCGCAGGGCGCCTACGATGCCCTTGCCGAACAGCGCCCCTCCGCTCTGCTTCTGCTGGAGCAGGTCAAAAACGGCGTCCCGTTTTATATGATGCTCCCGATCCTGCTGGTCATCGGTATGAGTTTTGCCGGCTGTCACACCCTGCTGTGTCTCGGCGCGGGGATGCTCTCATCCCTGTTCTGCGGTCAGATTGCGGGCACTGCGGATGTATCCACCTGGCTTGACCTTCTCTTCAAGGGCTTCAGCGATGCCGGAAACTGGACGGTCGTGATGATGATCTGGGTCGCCGCTTTCGGCGGGATCATGAACGCGATGCACGCCTTTGCCCCGCTGGCAAAACTGGTCATCCGCATCTCCCGCAATGTCCATCAGTTGATGGGCGGGTGCGGTGTGCTTTGTCTGGTCGGCAATATGGCACTGGCGGACGAGGCGGCGCAGGTGGCGACGATGTCTCCCATCGTGCGGGAGATCACGGAGAAAAATGTCGAATGCGACACCGAGGAGGATGCCTACCGTCTGCGGCTCCGGCTTGCGACCTTCACCTCCTCGATGGGTATTTACGGATCGGAACTGGTGCCGTGGCACTGCTTCCCGGTCTTCTTCTCCTCCATTGCCAATGCGGTCTACCCCCTGCAGAGTTTTTCGACCTTTGACATCATCCGCAAAAACTATATGAGTTTTCTTGTCGTCGGCTCGATCTTCCTGCTGACCTTCACCGGCTGGGACCGTTTTGTCCCGATGTTCGGTCTGCCGAAGAATGCAAGGCTCCGCAGGCAGAAGCCCTCCGCGACCTGAGATCCCCGGTTTTACGCAAAACCGTTTACTTATGTCAAAACAGAAAGAAAGGATGATCTTGATGTCTTTTTGCAGAAACTGCGGCACCCAAATCCCCGAGGGAGCCGGCTTTTGCCCGAACTGCGGCACCCGGATAGAAGCCCATACCCCACCGGTACATCCCGTATCCGACCCGCTTCCCCCTGTTGAGTCCGTGGAGGAGATCCCGGGCGCGGAACCTGTAGCGGCGGCAACGGCGATCCTCGCCAACGAACCGACAGCGGAGACCCCTGTCACCGAACCGTCTGCGACGATCCCGGAGGGTGACGCGATCCCCGCACCGGAACCCCTGACACAGCCGATGGATGCACAAACACCGTATGCGCCCGCATACGACGGTCCGACTGCAACGATCTATGCGGCGCAGAGCGGACAGTATTCCGCTCCGTACGGTGCGGATACATTCGCGGCAGAGCCTGCCCCGGCACAGAAGAAAAAGTCCGGCGGAAAGGCGGTCGCGGCGATCATTGCCGCCTGCTGTGCCGTTGCCGCATTGGCGGTCGCACTGCTTTTCATTTTCAAAGCCAATTCCCCGGAAAAACTGATCGCCACGGCGTTTTCCCGTACGGCAAACGACCTGATCACGCAGGAGGACAAGGACTTTTTCGAGCATGGTTCCGTGACCCTCAGCGCCGATCTTGCCAAGTGGGATCTGGACGCAATGGGTGTTGATGAGATCCCGCTGGCGGCGGCGGTCAAGTTCTGCTTCGGCGGAACGGACTATGCAGCCATGTCGGTCGATGCCGATTATGACGGAAACGATCTGCTGGAACTTTCCCTCTATGAAAGCAAGGAACAGGTGGTGCTCACCTGTGACCCGCTGCTGTCCGAGAGTTACGGCACCGATGTGACCAAGTTCAAGGAAAATCTGCCCAAGTCCGTGTTTGCGCCCGGAGGGGTGTATGACATCGGTGAGGATCTTTACGATGCACTGATGCAGGCGGGAGATCAGCAGCTGTCGGAGAAGGATCTGAAGGCGTATTCCGATATTTTCGGACGCTATGCACAACTCCTGCTCAAGTCTGCCTGCAAGGAGGGCAACGCAAAGAAAGAAGCCGCCGATCTGACCGCAGGCACCGAAACGATCAAAACGACGGCTGTGACCCTGACGCTGGACGGCAACGCGCTGGCAAATGTCCTGACCGAACTTTATGACACCTTTGTTGCGGATGACGAACTTCGCGCACATCTCACCGCATTCGCCTCCGGCTTTGATCTCGGAGAACAGGTCTCGGACGGTTATTATTTCTCTATGGAGGAAGCCCTCGAAGAACTTTACAACAGCCGCGATGAATTCGAGGACGCGATGCAGGAACTGCGGCAGAGCGATATCGTGATGACCCCGGTGTTCTATGTTGCCAAGTCCAACAAGCATCTTGCCGCCCTGCGGCTGAGCGTTGACGAGGACGGAGAAACGGGCGAGATCAAACTGGTGCTCGGTGAGGATCTGCGCACGGCAAAATATATCACCTTCCAGGTCTGCGAGGACAGCGGAGCGGCGATGGTCGAACTGACCCGCTATATTTCCGAGGACACCGCAGACACCTATCGCTCCAAACTGGTCGCAAAGGAATACGGAGAAAGCCTTCTCACCGCAGAATACAAGTTGGATCGGACCAAGGATCTGTTTACGCTCACGGTGGATGCCGACGGAGAGACGATCGAACTTTCCGGCACACAGAAGACCACGGACAACGGTTCGGAGTTGACCGTGCAGAAGATCACCGTGGATAATATGCCGCTGGAGATCGACCTGAAACTCACCGTCAATCGCAAGGAGCCGACAGTCAAGGCACCGGCATACAAAGAAGTTCTGAAACTCTCCGAGGAGGACATCGACAACCTGATGACCGATGTGGAGGAAAACGCCTATTCGCTTGCCGAAAACTGCTCTGATCTGATCGCACTGTTTTCCGGCGGCGGCTCCGTCCAGGCGGGAGACGGCGGTGACATCGTCGGTGACTGGGGCTTTGCCTATGAGGGCTTCGAGGATGCGCTGTATTTCGTCTTCTATGAGGACGGCACGGCAATTTTCGGTTCCTATGACGAATACTACGAATATTCCTATGAGACCTATGACGGGATCCTCTATCTCACGGATCCGGAGTACGGCTATACCGAAGAATACTCCTATTCCGTTGAGGGTGACACGCTCTATCTGGAGATCGAGGGAGAAATGATGGAGTTCATCAGAAGATAAACTCCGAAGACACCCGACAGAAAAGCACTGCGGGGTCGGTGAAAACCGATCCCGCAGTTTTTGTGCTATTCTGACAGTGTTTTCGTATTATCTGTTGTAATTGATGACCTTTTCAAACTTCTCCGCGACCAGAGAAGCACCGCCGATCAGACCGCCGTCAATGTCGCTCTCGGACATCAGCGCGTTGGCGTTTTTGTCGTTCATACTGCCGCCGTAAAGGATGCGGACGCGCTCGGAGGCAAAGCCGAACACCTCGCGGATCGCCCCGCGGATGGCGCGGATGGTATCGTTGGCATCCTTGGGCGTTGCCGTCATACCGGTGCCGATCGCCCAGATCGGCTCATAGGCGATGATGACATCGTCGATCTGCGCGGAGGTCACGCCGAGAAGTGCGATCTTGGTTTGCAGGCAGACGACCTCATTGGTGATCCCCTGCTGCTTCTGCGCCAGACTTTCACCGACGCAGACAATGGGTTTGAGCCCCGCTTCCAGTGCCTTCAAAACGCGCTTGTTCACGGTCTCGTCCGTCTCACCGAAATACTGACGGCGCTCGGAGTGACCGATGATGACATACTCCACGCCCAGTTCTTTCAGAGAGGCGGCATTACATTCGCCGGTGAACGCGCCCTTGTCCTCAAAATGGACATTCTGCGCACCGAGCTTGATCTCACTGCCTTTGAGTGCCTGTGCCGCCGCAAAGAGGCTGACGGTCATCGGGCAGACGACTACATCGGCATTGGTCTTGACCTGGATCTCCTTCAATTCCTTGATCAGTGCAACAGTCTCCGAGGGCGACTTGTTCATTTTCCAGTTGCCCGCGATCATGGGTTTTCTCATGATAATTCTCCTTTTCCCGTGTCTTCCAGCGGGAGCATTATTCTTGTGTCATCCTCATTCTTGTGTCATCCTGAGGGAGTTCCATTCTTGTGTCATCCTGAGGGAGCTCCATTCTTGTGTCATCCTGAGGGAGCTCCATTCTTTTGTCATACTGACGGAGGGCAGCGACCGAAGGATCTACTCTCGTAATACGGCTAATACGGAAGCAGATCCTTCGCTTGCGCTCAGGATGACACGATAATTCCGAAGAAAATCAATACAGTCTCGGACGGACTTCGACATTGCCGCTCGGGCAGAGCTGCTTGCAGCGGCCGCAGTTGACGCACTTGTGCTCGTCGGTGGTATCGCCGGAGCAGATCTTCTTGCCGGAGGAAGCACCGAGACGGCTTGCACCTGCCTTGACCATGGCAACCGCATCGGAGTAGGTACGCACACCGCCGGACGCCTTGACGCCCATATCGGGGCCGACCGTTGCACGCATCAGGGCAACATCTTCCACCGTCGCGCCGCCGGTGGAGAAGCCGGTGGAGGTCTTGACGAAGTCGGCACCTGCCAGTTTGGAGACGGTGCAGGCTTTGACCTTTTCTTCGTCGGTCAACAGACAGGTCTCGATGATGACCTTGACCAGTGCTCTGCCCTTGACCGCCGCGCAGACCGCTTCAATGTCCCGCTTGACGAGCATCCAGTCGCCGGACTTGACGGCGCCGATGTTGATGACCATATCGACCTCACGCGCACCGTTGTCGGCGGCATTGCCCGCTTCAAATGCCTTTGTCTCGGGGGTCGTTGCACCGAGAGGGAAGCCGATGACACAGCAGGGGGTCACGCCGCTGCCTTCGAGCTGACCTGCAACAAAGCGGATGTAACTGGGGTTGACGCAGACGGAAGCCACATGGAGCTGCTTTGCCTCGTCACAGACCTTGCGGATATCTTCCAGTGTTGCATCTGCCTTGAGCAGAGTATGATCGACATACTTTGCCATTCCGGCGGGAGAAAAACCGCCGTCAGCGGGCGCGGGAGCCGCACCGCCGTCAATTTTTCCGCAGATCTCTGCCGTCACCTGACGGATGATTTCGTTGATATCAATGTTTGCCATTGTCATTATTTCCTTTCGTTTTTCATTCACAGGTCTTTTCCTGTCCGTAGAGGCGACCCTTACGGTCGCCGCTGGCTGCCCGCCAAATCGGAATTTGAATTCCCGTGTCATCCTGAGCGCAGCGAAGGATCTACTATCATATAACGCAACGAGATCCTTCGTCGCTCCGCTCCTCAGGATGACACTCATTTGGCAGTCCTAAATTCCGATTTGTCGCGCTGTGAGCGGTTTGTACGGGCGGCCGCAGGGGTCGCCCCTACGGGATGTAGGGAGTGCGATCATTCTCTTGCGTTGAGTGCTTCTTCGGCGATCTTTGCCGTTGCGGTCAGACCGAGCCGATCGGCACCTGCGTGAAGCAGGGCTTCCGCCTGCTCCAGCGTCTTGATGCCGCCGTCGATCTTGATGCGCATACTGCGCCCTAATCTCTGACGCACAAGGCGGACATCCTCCACCCTTGCGCCGTGTCCGGACAGCATATTCTGGATTTTCAGTGCCTCTATGCCGGCGCGGGGAAGCATATCGAGGACGGCATATTTTTCATCCTCGGTGAAAATGCCGTGCTCAAATACCGCCTTGAGTTTTGCCTTGCCGAGACACAGCCTTGCGGCTTCCTCCAATTCTCGTCTTGCCACATCGAGGTGACCGGACTTGATGGCGAGGTTGTTCATTGCAAGATCAATTTCCGTTGCGCCGTTGTTGATCGCTTCCTTTAATTCTGCGATCTTTGCCGACTGTGAGATGCAGCCGTGGGGAAAGCCCACTGCCGTGGAGACCCGGACTACACTGCCGTTGAGGATCTCCTTGGCAAAGGGAACATAGTACGGTGCCACACAGACCGCCGCAACGGCATATTTCCGTGCTACGGCACATTCTGTCCTGATCTTTTCCAGTGTGGTATCGGGATTGAGCAGGGAGTGTTCCATACAGCCGATGACTTCGGTGCCTTTGATGTCATTGCCGCTGTCTAATATAGCGGGATCGGTCTGAAAATATGCCAGAACCTGCCGTTCGACCTCCTGCCGGATCGCGCTGATATCCATAGTGTTCACCTGACTTTAATGGTATTTTCTGACAACGCCGTCCACCGAAAAACTGTCAATGACACCGGCGATGGTGTGATCGGCGACGACCTGCTTGCCCAGCATAATGTTTGCCGCGCCGCCGTCGATCGCCACGATCACCGTGTCTCCGACACCGGCATCCGCCGCGTCAAAGACGATATCCTGAGAGCCTGTCATATTACCCTCCTCGTCGAGGAAATCCACGATCAGGAGTTTTTGACCCTCAAAGCCCTTGTCCTTCACGGTGGAGACGACATTGCCGACAACTCTTGCCAGCCGCATAAGGCTCAACCGATGCGCGGCAGAATGCCCTCCACATCATCATGGGGAGAGGGAATGACGTGCTGACCGTAGAGTTCGCCCACACGCTTTGCCGCCGTTGCGCCTGCTTCCACGGAAGCCTTGACGGCACCGACATCGCCGCGCACCATCACGGTGACAAGACCGCTGCCGATCTGCTCCTTGCCGATGAGGTGGACATTTGCTGCCTTGACCATGGCATCGGCTGCTTCGATGGAGCCGATAAGTCCTCTTGTTTCAACCATACCGAGTGCTAATTTCATTTGTTTTTCCTCCGAAAACCGTATTTGTTATTCTTGTTATTTGTCTGCCGCAGACGGAGGTTCCTCCGTATACAGCACATTGTAAGAGTCGATGAAGCCGACGATCGCCGCGTCCGCGGGAGTCAGCCGATTGCGGAACATCCGTCCGGCTTCCTTGGAGCCGATGAGGTAGACAAAGTCTCCGGGTCCTGCCTGCCTTGTGGCATCGGCGGCAACGATCATCCCCGTTTTTTTGCCCTTTTCGATCTTGTGGACAACCAGCAGCGGGATGTTTTCCAGCCCCGGCTCCTTGACCGTGGCAACGACCGTGCCGGCAACGATTCCGATATACATTGTCTTCCCTCCTTTGCTCTGTTTGTTTTTCCCGTTCCCGTGTCATCCTGAGGACCGCAGGGACGAAGGATCTGCTTGCAATCAACGGCAGTAGATCCTTCGCTTGCGCTCAGGATGACACCTTTTTTCTCGGCTGATCTTTTCTCAGGACGACACAGGAACATCTTGAAGTCAGGACAATTCCGAATTTCTAATTCCGAATCATCTTGCTTCAATGGTGGGCAGAATGCCTTCCACATCGTCATGGGGCGAGGGGATGACATGCTGACCGTACAGCTCGCCGACGCGCTTTGCAGCGGTAGCACCGGCTTCGACAGAAGCCTTGACTGCGCCGACGTCGCCGCGCACCATCACGGTTACCAGACCGGAGCCGATCTGCGTCTTGCCGATCAGGTGGACATTTGCCGCCTTGACCATGGCATCGGCGGCTTCGATGGAACCGATGAGACCGCGGGTCTCAACCATACCGAGTGCTAATTTCATGGGTCTTACCTCCCTTGTTGTCTCGACAGCGGGTGTAGCCGCTGCCGGCGGTGCAGATTCCTCTGCGGGTTTTTTGGCAGCCTTCGCTGCCGTGGGCTTTTTTGCAGATCCCTCTGCGGGCTTTGCGGCTTTCGCCGCAGGTTTCTTTGCCGCCGAAGAAGTTGCCTTCTTCGCTCCCGCGGACTTTTTCACATCCTCCGCCATACTCAACGACCCATCGTGGGCAGAATGCCCTCAACATCGTCATGGGGAGAAGGGATGACATGACAGCCGTACAGTTCACCGACACGCTTTGCCGCCGTTGCGCCCGCCTCGACGGATGCCTTGACGGCACCGACATCGCCGCGCACCATCACGGTGACAAGACCGGAGCCGATCTGCGTTTTGCCGATGAGATGTACATTTGCGGCCTTGACCATGGCATCGGCTGCCTCGATGGAGCCGATCAGACCTCTGGTCTCGACCATACCCAATGCTTCTTTGACCATTTGTATTTCCTCCAAGTGAGATTTCAGTTTTATTCGCCTTTGTGTGTCATCCTGAGGGAACACGGTTTTTGTGTCATCCTGAGGGAAGACGTTTTTTGTGTCATCCTGAGGGAACGCAGTGACCGAAGGATCCGGTATCGTTGATCGGGAGTAGATCCTTCACTGCGTTCAGGATGACACCTTTGTCGGGAGTAGATCCTTCGCTATGCTCAGGATGACACTTTAATTGGGAGCAGATCCTTCACTGCGTTCAGGATGACACAGATCATCAATAAAGTGCTTTGATAATATCGGGGTGCGGGTGCGGGATGACGACGCTCTCTGCCATCAGACCCTGGCACTCGGGCTTGCCGGTGCCGGCATCGACGGAGGCTCTCACTGCCGCGACCTCACCGGTCAGGGTGATGAATGCCTTGCCGCCCAGACCTCTGCCCAGACGGATGTCGATCAGATTGACGCTGGCTGCCTTGACCGCCGCATCTGCCGCGACGACTGCCGCACACAGGGAGAACGCTTCCATAACACCGATCGCCGCGACCTCACCGATCTCGTTGCAGGCGTTGATCGCCTTCGGGACCTGCGGGTGAACGTGGGAAATGACCATAGAATCGATCAGTTTCATTCCTGCGACGAGTTTGCCTGCCTTGACAGACTCCTGCACGGCGGCAACCTCACCGGTGATGATGGTGATGTACTTGCCTGCACAGATGGACTGCGCGGTAATGAGTTCCACCGTGGCGGCCTTCAGCATGGCATCGGCTGCCTCCACACCCTTGGGGATGCTGGTGACTTCGATCATACCTAATGCTTGCATTGTTAAGCCCTCCTGATTTCAATGAATCTGTCTGTGACCTGCGTGACCTCGCCGTCGATGCTTGCGTGCATCTTCACGCCGAGTTTGCCCTCCGCGATATCCGCGATCAGGTCACCCTTGCGCACCCGACTGCCGACGCTGACCGTGGGAACGCTCGGTGCGCCCACGCCCATTTTGAGCAGGATACGCACGCTGTCCGCGCCGAGAAGTCCGTCCTGCATCGGAGCCGGAACATCGTACTTGCTGATGCCGAGGCGTGCGATCAGGCGGGAGACGGGGACTTTTTTGTTTTCAAAGCCGCCGTCGGGCGTGGTGTAGACCTCCTTGCGGGCGCGGATGCCCTTTGCCATGACTGCCGCCTTCAGTTTCTGCATCACCACGCTGGGTTTCAGACCGAAGTTGCAGGCAAAGTTGGAGCAAAGTCCGCAGTTGCAGCAGGAGAACAGACCGTTCGTGTCACCGATGAGATCGATGCCGGATGCCAAACTCATCATAGCACGGTTCGGCTGGACATTGAGTCCGAGTGCGTTTCTCGGACACATCTGGGTACACATGGAGCACTGACAGCAGACCGAACGGATGAGTTGGATATTCAGATTTTCCGAGCGGGTGTCGAGCAGGGGATGCCCCACCGGGATGGCAAGCAGACCGCCCGTGGTTTTTGTCACAGGCTCGTCCGCGCTGTCCGTGATGCGTCCCATACACGGTCCACCGATGATGTATCTGCACTCACCGAGCGTACCGCCTGCCGCTTTCAGAAGTTCCGTGCAGGAAATGCCGACGGGAACCTTTAAGGTGATGGGGGTTTTGACTGCGCCGCCGACCGTCACATATTTTTCCGTGACGCTCTCGCCCTCAACCGCGTGCGCGATATTTACGAGCGTGGAAACATTGCAGACCACACAGCCCACATCCAGCGGAAGACCGCCGGTCGGGACGACCCGTCCCGTCACCTCATAGACGATCTGCTGTTCGTCGCCTGCGGGGTAGTAGGCTTCGAGCAGATGCATCTCAATGTCCGGCTTGTCCGCGATTTCCTTGCGGATCGCCCGGACAGCGTCTTTGTAATGCTCTTTCAGAGCAATAACGCCTTTCTTTGCGCCGGTATGCTTCACCACTGCCCGCAGACCCGCGACCACATCGTGTGCATAAAACTGCATCACCTGCTGATCGACCCGCAGCAGCGGCTCACACTCTGCGCCGTTTGCAAGGACATACTCCGCCTTGCAGTTGATCTTGACGTGTGTCGGGAAGCCGGCGCCGCCTGCGCCGAGGATACCGGCATCACATACCTGTTTTACCAGATCCATAGTTTCACCTCATCAAATGTAGCGCAGCGCGTCCTTCATAACGCAGCGGCGCGCTCTTGTGAAGGACTTCGCGCTCGTCAGACCCTCGCCGGTCGGTGTTGCGATCGTCAGCGTGGTGTAGCCCTCGCCGCCGTAGCCCAGACCGGAGTAGGACGGTGCGTTTTTGACAAAGATGGTGGTGTTCATCTTCTTTGCCGCACGGGACATATTGTGGATGTTGGTGGAATGGATCAGTGCCGAGTGCTGACAGCCGTGTTCGGCACGGAAGGACTCTGCCAGAGCCTCGTCAAAGTTCGCAACGCGGACACAGCCGAGGACGGGCATCAGCATTTCCACCTCCACAAAGGGATGGTAGCGGTCGACCTCTGCGATCACGAGAACGGGATCGCCGGTGAAGGGAACGCCGGATTCTTTGAGAATGTAGGTCGCATCGTGACCGACAAATTTGCGGTTGATGACATATTTGCCGTTGTCCTTTTTGATAAGCGCGGTGTTCACGACCTTGTCGATGTCCGCGCCGGAAATACGGTATGCGCCGTTGCGTTCCATCTCGCTCATAAGTCTGTCAAACACGGAGTTGACGCAGAAGCATTCCTTTTCCGCAACGCACAGAACATTGTTGTCGAAACTTGCGCCGTCCACGATCTTCTTTGCCGCATCGACGATATCGGCAGTTTCGTCCACGATGACCGGGGGATTGCCGGGGCCTGCCGCGATACACTTCTTGCCGGACTTCATCGCGACTGCCACGACCGCCTCACCGCCGGTGACTGCCATGAGTTTGATGTCGGGGCTTTCCATCACGATCTGGGAGGCTTCCAGTGTGGGATCCTTGGCACCCGCGATCAGACAGGCGGGGCCGCCTGCGCGGATGATCGCCTCGTTGACGACCTTCATCGCCGTCTGGGAGGAACGCTTTGCCGCCGGGTGGGGGCAGAAGACGATGCCGTTGCCCGCCGCGATCATGGAAATGGAGTTGTTGATGACCGTTGCCGTGGGGTTGGTGGACGGGGTGATGGAGCCGATGACGCCATAGGGCGCGGTCTCCACGATGGTCAGACCGTCATCACCGGAAAATGCGGTGGGATGCAGGTCTTCGATGCCGGGGGTCTTGTTGGCTGCCAGCAGGTTCTTTGCGATCTTGTGATGCACTTTGCCGTAGCCGGTCTCTGCGTGGGCAAGTTCGGAGAACATCACGGCATTGTCTCTTGCCGCCTGCCGGATGGATTCGATGATCTGACCTCTCTGTTCCAAAGAAAGATCCATCAGTCTTGCCTGTGCTTCCTTTGCCGCGCGGATCGCGTCACGGATGTCGTCAAACAGACAGTCCGCAGTGCCGCCGGTATAGGAACCTGCGCTGTAGGAGGCACCGCCGCTGAGTTCTCTGGTGATGCCTTCGGAAATTGCCTTGATCTGTTCGCTTGTGAGAGCCATAATTACCGCTCACCTTTCTTTGATATATATTTTATTTTTTTGCTTTCTTTTTGATTTTCTGTGTCATCCTGAGGAGCAGCTTTCTTGTGTCATCCTGAGGAGCAGCTTTCTTGTGTCATCCTAAGGAGCAACTTTCTTGTGTCATCCTGAGGAGCGAAGCGACGAAGGATCTTGTCGGATGAACGGCAGCAGATCCTTCGCTAACGCTCAGGATGACACCTTTGTTGGGAGCAGATCCTTCGCTAACGCTCAGGATGACACAAAATCTGACCACTGATCACTGACTTCCCTTTTCGTTGGTAAATTTCTCAAAAATGCGCTTGCCGTCCACATCCACCGTGTCGATGATGGCGATGATCGACTGATCGACCGGCTTGTTTTCCGTCACAACGGTCTGTCTGGACGAACTGCCGCCGACGACCATCACGACCTCACCGATGCCTGCGCCGACGGCATCAATGGCAACGACCAGCCCGCCCTTTTCCTGCCAGGTCTCGATGTCGATGGGCTTGACCACCAACAGTTTCAGTCCGTACAGTTTTTCCGCTTTATTGGTGGAAACGACCGTTCCCTTGACTCTTGCTAACTGCATTTGCTGCCTCCTTTGTAGTCGAGCAGAACACCAGTCTCGCGGATGGCATCCTGTGCCGACGGGGTGATGATCGCGCCGTAAACGCAAAGAATGGTCTTGTCCTCTGTCTGCGCGGCGGCAAGCACATCCGCCTCAGTCACAAGGTCGGTGCCCTGCTCCTCGCGTGCAAAGGCTTCATAGTATTCCACGCGCACGCCCATGGACTGCAAGGTTTCGAGTGCGCCCGCGATGGTTTCATAGAAGGTGTTTCTGCGGAATCGCGGCGGCTCATAGTCCAAAAGGACGGTGACCTCCTTTTTCCACAGAAGCGCCCGCACGACCGCACCCGACACCGGATCGGTATCGTCACCGGACGCGATCTTCCGGAGCTGCTCAATATCGGGCGAAGCAAGGATCACTTCTCGTGCAACGCCCACCGCTTCCGAGACCGTCAGCCGGTCGGGAGGCGGCTTTGCCGCTTCGTAGAAGGGAAGCGTCGTGTAGGCAGGACCGTAGCGGCTTTGCAGCCATTCCTCCATCCTGTCGGGGCTGGTCGGTCTTGTTCCCACCAGCACGGCGACCTTTTCGGGATGCTGCTCACGCAGAAGTTCCTCTTCTACGCGCCGAACGACTTCCTGCACGATCTGCTCCACCAGATTGTGTATCATCGTTCTATTCATAATTTAATTTACCACATTATCAGCGCAGGATCTCACACATCGTGCCGGAGCGCAGAGCGGCGGCATTTGCTTCATCCGTGTCGATGTGGATCTCCATATCGTGTCCCGCACCGCAACGGACGGCGACGTGCTCCATCACAATGCCTCTGGCACCGTCGATGACAAGGCGCACCTCCTGTCCGTTGGACAGTTCGAAAAGTTGTGCCTGCTCGGAGGACAGATGCAGATGCCGTGCCGCGACGATCACACCCTCGGGGGCTTCCACCGTACCGGCAGGCCCGATGATGCGGATGCCGGGGGTACCGGCAGTGTCGCCGGACATTCTCACCATGCCCTTGACACCGAGGACAAAACTGTCCGTCAGGGAGATTTCGACCTGCGTTGCCTTCCGTGCAGGACCAAGGACTCTGACCTTTGCGAGCCGACCCTTGGGACCCTCGATGGTGACGGTCTCCTCACAGGCAAACTGTCCCGGCTGGGAGAGCATCTTCATCACTTTGAGTTGATAGCCGCGCCCGAACAGCGTTTCGATATCCGCCTGCGTGAGGTGGATGTGGCGGTTGGAGAATGCCACGGGGACATACATTTTGCCCGTTGCACGATAGGTCGCGGCACTGACCGCCAACTGTACCTTCCTTGTCACATCTGCCTTGTTCAGTTCTGCCATAACTTCATCACCGTTTCAAATGTATTTTGTCAAAATCAATTTTACACAACTTTGCAATCTCTGCCGTTTGCTCCTGTGAAAGGCTCCCTTGTGTAAAGGGAGCTGTCAGCGAAGCTGACTGAGGGATTGTTTTACAAGTTCATCTATATGCTCACACACACCCGAAAAATTGCTGTTGACCTCGTTGTTCGGTATTCGGATAATGTTGATGCCGTACTGCGTAAGGTATTTCGTTCTCTCTTCGTCAGATTTCAATCCGCTTTCTTCGTAATGCTGTGAGCCGTCAAGCTCGATCACAAGTTTTGCTTCCGCGCAGTAAAAGTCCGCGATGTATCTTCCCAAAACCTTTTGACGAGAAAAACGAACGGAATATGACCGTAGGAAATCATACCAAAGGTGTCTTTCTTCCTTTGTCATATTTTTTCGGAGCATTTTTGCCGCCGGAACGATTGCTTTGTTATGCTTTCGATCCATTACAATCCCTCCGTCACGGCTACGCCGTGCCACCTCCCTTTACACAAGGGAGGCTTTCCCCATCATCGACTCATACCTCTTTCACGGAGGACTCTCGCGCCCTCGGGGCCTGCGGCATAGGCTTGCAGGAGGATCTTCACGATCTCTTCCTTCTTCGGAATGACGAGGTTTGCTGCCGTCGCGCCGTCCTGTAGGGCGTGCTCGGCAAGAATGCCCGCGTCCTCGATCTTGAATGCCGTGGTGTCGAGCGTCGGGATCTGAATATCGCTCGACAGATTCCGAACTGCGTCAATGGCATAGTGGGAGGACTTGTTCATATTGTGGGTGTCGATCTTTTCGCCCATGGCATAGGCGATATCGCACATTCTCTTTAAGCAGTGCTCGCGGTTGTACTCCATTACAAATGGGAGCATGATCGCGTTTGCCAGACCGTGCGGGATGTTGTAAAAACCGCCGAGCTGATGCGCGATGCCGTGTACCAAGCCGAGACCCGAGTTGGAGAATGCCAGCCCTGCCATATATGCCGCCCAGCACATATCCGTTCTTGCGCGGATATAGGTCGCATCCGTGACGGCGTTTCGCAGACTGTGACTGACAAGCCGGATCGCCTGCAAGGCAAGTCCGTCCGTGTAGGGCGTGTGGACATTGCAGAGGTAGGCTTCGATCGCGTGCGTCAGTGCGTCCATACCGGTCGCCGCTGTCAGCATCGGCGGCATCCCGGTCATCAGGTCGGGGTCGTCGATGGCAAGATACGCAAGGCAGTTGGTGTCCACGTCGAGCATCTTGATCTTTGTTTCCTCATCGGTGACGACATATGCCCGCGTGACCTCGGAGCCGGTACCCGCCGTGGTGTTGACCGCGATCATCGGCACACCGGGCTTTGCGGTCATATTTTCGCCCCAGTAGTCTTGAATGGTGCCGCCGTTGGCAGCAAGCAGACTGACCGCCTTTGCCACATCAATGGGACTGCCGCCGCCGATGGCGATGATACACTTGCAGCCGCCGCGGTTATAGGCATCCATCGCCTCATTGACGATGGCGACGGTCGGATTGGGCTTCACGCCGTCGTATAAGGTGTACCGCAGTCCTTCCTTTTCAAGGATCTCCGTCACCTTGCCCGCCGTACCCATTTTGACCAGCCCGATATCGGTGATGATGAATGCCGTTTCGGCGTTCAGCCTGCGCATAAAGCGCGGGATCTCACCGATGCTGCCGCTGCCGATCAGGGTGTGCCGCGGTGCATATAATTCTACGATTCCTTCGTTTCTCATAAGGATTCCTCATGCTTACGGTGTGATGTTATTGAAAAACTTTATCCTTCGATGGCAAGGGTCACATAAAAGCCCGAAAGGCCCTCAAACCGCTCGCCGACGGAATAGGTCGTTTGGAGAGTATAACTTTTTCTTCCCCATACCAGAGAATATTCGGCATTGAACCATTTTGTCTTTGCGCGCTCCTGCGGAAGGATCTTCGTTGTGACTCCCCATATTTGGAGTTCAAGCGTAAAGTCCTCTTCAGAGGGGAGGTCTTTGCACAGCATTTCAAAGGTCTTGTAAAAATCTTCCTGTGTGACCGTGCCCGGGTTCATCAGGGAAAATGCGTAATCTTCCTTGCCCTCACGGATCGCAAACAGCATTGCTACGAACAAAAGACCGACGATCAGCCTTTTTCATAACAAATGTCCCCCTTGCCGAATATTTGTGCAATATATCGGATTTTTGCGAGGTAATTATTGACTGTAGGGCGCGGTCTTGACCGCGCCACGGAACGGTCAAGATGTGTAGAGTAGTAACATAGTTT
>R25__coassemble_295_pt1 | contig 31435 bp, 18 predicted proteins | sample R25__metabat2_low_PE_026 | metagenome-assembled genome bin R25
CAAAGGTCAGACCGGAGCCGGTCGTACCCATCAAGCCTCTTTCAATGACAAAGTCTGCATAGGGATGATACCACGCATTGCGGTCGATGTCCGTGTAGCCCTCACAGGGGTCGGCGGGAAGAGCGGTGAAGAAAACAAGGAAGCTCACTGCGCCTGTCGCGGGACTGGAGCCTGCCGATATACCGTTCTGCCCGCTGATGATCGCTGCCGCCTCAAAATCCAGTATTATGCCGGGTGCGGGTGTAAATCTGACGAATGCCGCATAAACTTCGCCCTCCTCAAAAGCAGATGTATCCGGCAGTGCAGACGCGGGGTTTCCGTCCCCGTCAGTGACATACCAGGTCAAAACTTCGGCGGTATAATCACTGCTGTCTGTCGAAGCAGTGTGTACCGGCACAGCGCCTGCTGTCGGGACAGTAACGGTCGCAAACAGTTTCGTGATCACACCGGGGATTTTGAACTTTGCGGTCACCTCCACGCTGTGCGCCGGCATTGTGAAACGGGTCGGGAGCGTCGAGGAAAGTGTCAGCCCGGAAGGGGATTTGACTTCCCAACCGTCAAACTCTTTTCCTGCGGGAACCGTCGGGAAAATATAAACCGTATCCCCTGGTGCTGCACCGGTGATCACATTCTCTCCGGCTTGATCCGTGCAGGCATAACCGCCGTTTACCGTAACAGTGTAGAATGCGGCATTTTCGTAACTCGGACTCTCGGTGGTCTGACTCGTTCTCTTGTCATACAGCGTGCCTTCCGAATATGCCCGGACTTCAAATGTCCATCCGGCTTGCGGAGTGAATGCCGAGCTGTCATAGTCATAGTAGGCGTCCGTAGTATATGTGCTGCAAACAGTACCGTCAAAGCCTTTCATAACAACGCTGTAATAGGCTGTGCCCGGTACGGCATCCCATCTTGCAATATTTCCGTCCCATCTCAATCCGTTGGGAGACTCGAGCTGGTCCACATGACTTGTGTAATAAAACTGCATCGTAGCGTCATGACCGGACACCCCTTCGGGACATACCATGACCGTATACAGACCGGAACTGAATTTTAACTGATCTATTTGGGAGATCAGAGGAAAAGAGGGAAATGTGATTCCGCTCCATTTATACAGCTCCGAAATATTCGGCTGGGTCAACCGGATCTCATATCCTGTCGCGCCGGGAACCTCATCCCAAGTAAGGAAACCGTCGGAATCCAGGTGCATACTGCCGCTGTCTACTGCCGGTATGGTTCTTGCACCAGCATCTTTTTTCGGGCTTTCGGAAGTTTGACTCGTTCTCATATCATACAGCGTGCCTTCCGAATATGCCCGGACTTCAAATGTCCATCCGGCTTGCGGAGTGAATGCCGAGCTGTCATAGTCATAGTAGGCGTCCGTAGTATATGTGCTGCAAACAGTACCGTCAAAGCCTTTCATAACAACGCTGTAATAGGCTGTGCCCGGTACGGCATCCCATCTTGCAATATTTCCGTCCCATCTCAATCCGTTGGGAGACTCGAGCTGGTCCACATGACTTGTGTAATAAAACTGCATCGTAGCGTCATGACCGGACACCCCTTCGGGACACACCATGACCGTATACAGACCGGAACTGAATTTTAACTGATCCATTTGGGTGATCAGAGAAAAAGAGGGAAATGTGATTCCGTCCCATTTATACAGTTCCGAAATATTCGGCTGTGTCAGCCGAACCTCATATCCTGTTGCGCCGGAAACCTCATCCCAAGTAAGAAAACCGTCGGAATCCAAGTACATACTGCCGCCGTCTGCTTCCGGGATCACTCTTGTGCGGGCAAACGCCACCGTCGGCATCAGCAGCAGGCACAGCACAATGCAGAGAAACAGGCTGAGGATTCTTTTTTTCATAGTTTTTGCGTTCTCCTTTTATGTTTTTGGACCGATCATCCACCGCCAGTTTATCACTTTTTGTATGGAAATGCAATAATTTTCAAACTATTGCTCTACAAAAGCGGCGGAATTTGTTTGAAATTGGACAAAAGACTCTCCCGGAAAGTCGGGAGAGTCTTTTGTCGGATGCAGGGTCTTATTCGGCGTTCAGAAAGTTCACAAAACTGACCATCACGCAGACTGCCTCTGCACGGGTGGTCTTGCCCTTCGGGTCCAGCAGAAGTCTGCCGTTGTTCTGCTTGCCGGAGATACAGCCGATGGCAACGATCCACTGCATCGCGGTCTTTGCCCAGCTGCTGACCTTGCCGCCGTCTTCAAAGCTGTCCAGTTCTGCCGAGGCAGAAATGTCCAGACCCTTCAGAGCGGCATAGTTGTACAGGATCAGTGCGATCTGCTCGCGGGTGATGGGGTCGCTCACACCGAAGGCACCCGTGTCATAGCCGGAGACAAGCCCGTTCTGACTTGCCCACAGCACGGCATTGGAATACCACTGACCCGGTTTTGTATCGGTGAATTTGAGCGTACCCTCGACTGCGGGTGTGCCCTCCATCGAATAGAGTACCTGCACGATCATCGAACGGGTCATCTGCATCGTGGGCGCAAACCGATCCTCGCCTACACCGGAGAACAGCCCGAGTGCCACGGCATCGTTGACTGCGGTGAAGAACCAGTCCTTAGGGGCGACATCGGCAAAGGTCGCCGTCTGCTTTCCGCCTGTCACATTGGCAAAGCCGCAGATGCCGGCATAGGTGCCGATCTCAAAGTTGGGGTTGACATCCGCAGGCACCACTGCAAAGGTCATCTGTCCTTCACTGCCGATGACGGTCAGCCGGATATTGCCGGAGGCACCGCGCTGGAACACCACGGTCACTTTGCAGTCTTTGCATTTGACCCAGCCCTGTCCCTCACTGTTGATCTTGACATAAAGTTCATCGCCCTTGCCGCCTCTGCCGTCCAGTTCGACGGTGTTGCCCATGATCTTGAAATACGCCGAAGAGGTGGTACTGCCGGTATAGGTCAGCATAATATAGAAGTTGTTCCAGCCGTCGGTCAGTTCTTTCCAGATCCGGTGATTGCCGGTGGTCTTGGCGTGATCTGCGGAGAAATTCTTTGCATCGGTGGCTGTCCAGCCCGAGAAATCGGCAGTGTCATCCGTTTCCCAGCCGAAGTCGCCGGGGGTCTTGTCGCCGACGGGCGGATCGACGGGATCGTCACCGGATTCCGGCTTGCCCGCCGTGATGCCTGCAAAGGTCAGTTTGCCCGCATAGGCACCGAGTTCAAAATTGTTGTTGTTTTCCAGCACGGGAAGAGTCGCGGTATAGTCGTTGATCTTCACGGCGATGCTGCCGCCGTTCTTGCGGGTCAGTTCGACCTTGGCTTCCGCACCCGCCGCAGGGGTCCATTCGCCCTCGCCGCCGTTGATCTTGATAAACAGTTCATCACCGCTGCCGTTGCGGGAATCCATCTCCACGCGGCTGCCGAAGATCTTGACATAGCCGCTGGATGCCTCGTCTGCCTTGTAATCCAGAGAGATGACAAAATTGTTGTCATCCTCGGTGATGTTCTTCCAGATGCGGTGCTCGCCGTCGGTCGCGGCATAATCAACGCGCATTTCCGTGCCGCTCTTTGCCGTCCAGCCCGCAAAGGTCGCGCCGTTGTCGGTCTTCCAGCCAAAATCGCCGGGCGTGTTTTCGCCGCCGATCTCAACGGCTTCAAACTTGATGTCGGAGAAGGATACCTTGCCGGCATAGACACCCAGTTCCAGATTGTTGTTGCTTTCCTTTCTGGCAAGCGTGAGCTGCTGTACGCCGCCGGAGGCACCTGCGACAGTCACAGCGATGCTGCCGCCGGAACAGGTGACGGAGACGACCGCTCTTCTGCCGGCTGCGGGGACCCAGCCGATCTCGGAACTGTTGACCTTGAGACTCAGCTCATCTCCGTTGCCGCTGCGGGAGTCCAGTTCGATGATGTTGCCCTGCAGTTTGATATAGCCGCTGGATTCGGTGTCGGCAAGGAAGGACAGGGAGACTTCCCAGTTGTCCTCGTCCTCGATAAAACTCTTCCACACACGGCGGTCGCCCGTCGCCTTGGAATAATCGACTTCCAAAGCATCCTCGGACGGTGCCTTCCAGCCGTCATAGGAGCCGTAACTGTCGGTCTGCCAGCCGTAATCCGCAGGTGTTTTGTCCCCGACAACGGGGTCGGTGGGCGCGGTCACGGCAATGTTTCCGAACACGACGGTGCCTGCGTACAGGCCCAGTTCCACATTGGTGCTGGATTCTGCGGCGGGCAGGGTCTTTGTGACGACTCCTGCGATCACAACGGTCAGATCGCCGCCGTCCCTGCGGGTGATGTGTACATTGCAGTCACAGTTGGCGCAGGAGATCCAGTCCTGCCCGTTGCCGTTGAGTTTGAGATAGACCTGATTGCCGTTGCCGTGTCTGCCGTCCAGTTCCACGGTGTTGCCGAGGATCTTGATGTAGCCGCTGGAATTGACATCCGCATTGTAGTCCACGCTGACGGAGAAATTGTCCTCGTCATCGATCAGATGCTTCCATATACGGTTGTTTTCCGTGGCTGAGGAGGTCGTTGCAGTGACGGTGATGCCGTCCTCGCTCGTCCAGCCGGTATAGTCCTTGATGCCGCTGTCTTCATCGGTCTGCCAGCCGAATTCCTCGACCGACTTTGCCTCGGCGAATACGCTTGCGGGAAGCAGGGAGAGCAGAAGCACAGCCGCAAGGATGACGCAAAGCAGTTTTTTCATGGTTTCATTCCTCCGTATTTGATGTTGTATTCATATATTCCGCAAAGCGGATAAATATGGTCGCAGTCTCCGCACGGGTCGCCGTGCCGAGCGGATCAAGGCAGGTGATGCCGTCGGTCAGTTTGCCGCTGATCAGTCCTGCCGCCACGCCCCATGCAAGTTTTTCTCTTGCATAGGAGGAGATCTTTTCGCTGTCGGGGTAGACTGTGAGGTCAGCCGCCGCCGAAACATCCGCACCGCTGTACTCCGCAAAGCGGTACATCAGGGCGATCAACTGTTCCCGGGTAACGGGATCGTTCACACCGAAGCGCCCATCGGGATAGCCGGCGGTAATGCCGGTCCGGCTTGCCCACAGCACGGCTTTGGAATACCACTGCCCGTCCTTGGTGTCCGTAAAGCCGAGCACACCGTCCGTTTCGGGTCTGCCGCCCATCTGATAGAGGATGACGGCGATCATTGCGCGGGAGGTGCGCAACAGCGGAGAAAATTCCGTGTCGGAGGTGCCGACCATCAGTCCGGCATCCACGGCATCGTAGACCCCGCCGAAATACCACGCGCCGTCCGGCACATCGGTAAAGTCGTGCCGCCGAAGCCCGCAATTTTGGCACACACCGCCGACATAGCAGTGTCCGATGGCGGGAACGATCTGTGAGGAGCCTGCGCCGCAGCGGGAGCAGGTCAGTGCCGTCACGCCGGAGGCGGTGCAGGTCGCCGGGACGGTCACTGTGCCGACAAAGTCGTGACCGAGTGCGGGAATGACCTCGCCTGCGGTCAGCACTTCACCGCACAGCACGCAGACGGTATCGCCGGTATATCCGTCCTCCAGACACGCCGCGGCTTTTGCGCCGACGGTCTGTGTCTCGGGATGCAGACAGGGATCCTCGCGGATGCGGAGAGTATAGGTCTGCGCCGCTGTGCCGTCTTTTGCGGTCACGGTGATCTCCGTGAGCGGCGTATCGACCGTCACGGTGCCGTCCGTCACGGGCACACCGTTGACGCAAACCGATGCCTCTGCCGCCGCCGCAAGGTGCAGTGTCACGGGATCCTCCCGGTAAGAGAGCAGAGCATAATTTGCGATCTGCGGGTTTGCGGCAGGCCAGACGGTCGCGCCGTCTGCCGTCAGTTCCAGAAGTTCTGCCCGGTTCTGCGCAGGCTTGAGTGCCGCCGCCGCAAACAGGATGTGTGCCGTGGTCGCACTCGTCATCATCTGATCGGGCGTGGAACCGATATAGGTTCCGTTTTCGTAATTCTGTGTACCCCAGCGGTTGCGCTCGCCTTCGTACCATTCGCCGTTTCTGCCGGAGGGATAGCCCGTGGAGGCAGGCTCCCGGGGTCCTTGCCACGATGCGGAATAATAGCCGTCCTCAAAACAGGCGTTTTTGAGGATCTGCCGCACCGTCGCCTGCAGGGTGCGCTCCGTCAGTGCATCGGTGATGCCCGTATTCATGACCTCGCGGACAAACATCCCCGCAAAAAAGGTGTTGTTCCAGGCATCGCGGTCATTGAGCCATGCGCCGGTGGCATCGCTTTCATAGCGTGTCATCCCGAGTGCGGTCTGCAAGGTCTTTTCGGTGTTTCCGAGCCTTGCGTTGAGCACCGCCATACACATATTGCCGCCGAGGAAACTGCAGGAGCCGCCCTCGGTGATGTCATAGGGATTGCCCGCGCCGATGATGCCGTCGGCAGTGATCTCCATCCAGTACAGCCCGTCGGCACGGCGCAGATTGCTTTCCACGCCGTTGTAGATGTCCAGATATTTTGCGCGGAGGCTGTCCTTTCCCGTGATCGCATACAGATCATAGCCCGCCAGTGCCAGCGTTGCGGCATAGAGCGATTTGGAGGTCTTTGCCGTCTGATACCACATACCGCCGCCGAGTTGACTGTCATAGAACACACGGTAACTGCTGTCAAAGAGTTTTTCGGCAAGTTCCAGCGACCGGGCGGCATCTGCGGTCTTGCCGAGATAGGTCTGCCAGCGATAGCCGAGCAGAAGTGCCATACAGTTCCAGCCGCAGTCGTCCATACACCAGTTGATCGGACCTGTGCCCGCGCCGGTGATCTGTGCCTCAGAATAGCCGTCCGTAAACATTTTGACCGTGTTTGCGATCACTGTTGCCAGTGCCGTGCGCTCCTGCCCGGAGATCCTGTCGTTCTGTGCGCAGGTGTCCAGCGCCATCAGCAAAATCGCACTTTCCCACATGGCACCGGGACTTTCGACACGGACACTGCGACCGGCATTGGTGACCGTTCCGTCCGGATAGCCGAAGACCACGGGACAAAGCCGAAGGTTTTCCTCATCCAGAAAATGCGTCCGCAGATTGTCGACCGCCGTCCGCGCCAACGCAGGATAATCGTAACTTTCCGGCGCCGCTCCCACAAAGAAGTCGGTGAACCGCGCCGTTGTTTTTTCTGTCAGCACGGCGGCATAGCAGAGAAGATCCGTCACGCCCGCAGGCAGTGCGGCATCGACCGCCGCTTCATAGCCGGCATTGCCGCGCAGGAGCATTTTCAGGCGGTCTGTCCCGGCGTTTTCCAATCGGACATTGATGCTTGTATCGTCCAGTTCCGTCCATTCCGAAAGTGACCAGAGCGTCTGCCAGTCGTCCGTGGCGGGGTCAATGGACTGTAAGGTGAAGCGCATCTGCCCGGAGGACATCAGCCGTTCCTGTGTGAGGATGATCTTCGGGTTTTTGTAGCGATCCAGTAACTGCACCTTGCAGACGGCTCTGCCGCCGTTCTGCGTGGAGAGCGGTGTGGTCTGGATGTTGGCATACCAACTTCCGCCGAGTTTTTCCGCGATATATGCCGCCTGTGCGGAGGCACCGTCCGCACTGCTCGAATGCACCCAAAGCCCCTCTGTTTCGTTCTGACCGAAACTCCAACCGCTGTTTTGTGCGTTCCAGCCCGTTGAGGCATTGAAGCAGAACAATCCTTCTGTCGCAGAGACATTCCAGACCGGAGCCGTCGCCGTGCCGGTGCCGCAGATGACGCGGATATCGGAGAAGGTCGCCGCACCGGCATACAGACCGACTTCCAGATTTTCATTCAGTTCATTGGCAGGTGCCGTCAGCGTTTTTTCGCCCGCAAAGCCGTCACCCGAGAGCGTGAAGCAGAGCGCACCGCCGTCTTCCCGCCCGATCTTCACAAAGACCCGGCAGTCTTTGGCATCCAGCCAGTCGAGGTCGGTGCCGCCGCCGTTGATCTTGACATAGACCTGATTTCCCGTGCCGCCGCGCCCGTCCAGTTCCAGCGTTGTGCCCATCACACGGACATAGGCACTTGCCGTTTTGCCGCCGGTCACGGTCAGTTCAGCGGTAAAGGTCGCCGGATTTGCAAAGCAGCTCCGCCAGATGCGGTGACTGCCGTGAGAGGAAGCATAGTCTCCCGATACCTCGGAACTGCCGTTTGCTGTCCAGCCGGAAAAATCCGGACTGCCGGAGATCTCATCCGTGCTCCATCCGAAGTCCGCAGGGGAACTGCCGTCGGCAAACGCCGCAGAAAGCAGTCCCGCCGTCAGCGCAAGCGCAAGAAGTATCGCGATCCACCGTCTCATAATGGCCTCCCTTTTTCGGTCTCACCGCAGCTTTGACCTTCGATATAATCTGCATTGACATAGGTCACGGACGGTACCGTACCGCCCTCGATCAGTTCTGCCAGCCGATCGATCGCCCGTACACCCATCAGATGTTCGTTTTGCTGCATATGGCAGAAGAATTCCGTATCGTATACCCGGTGCGCTGCATCAAAGCAGACTACGGAATAGTCCTCCGGCACCCGCCGTCCGAGTTGACGGATGGCGTCCAGCACCAGAAGACCGACCTTGTAGGTGTGCGCGATCACGGCAGTGATCTCCCTGTCATTGCGTAAAAGATCCACGATCGCACCGATGTCCTTCTGCACCACATCCGTGCGCTCCATTCCGGGCAGAACGGAACGCACACCGGTAAAGACCCTGTGGCGCTCGGACGGGATGCTGTTTGTTTCGCAGAAGCGGAGATAGCCCTTGTAGCGTTCGCCCACGGCGGTGGAATCCGTTTTGCTGGAAACAAAGGCAATGTGCCGGTGACCCTTTTCATAGAGTTTGCGGCAGAGTGTTTCCGTTGCGGCAACATTGTCTGTACAGACCAGCGGCACATCCATCCCGACGATCTCGCGGTCGCCAAAGACCATCGGCACGGTGCGAACTGCCTCCGCCATCGCGGAACTGACCTGCAGAGCCTCATAGAGCGGCACATGAACGATGCCGCTGACACCGGCAGAGATCAGTTCACGCAGACGGATCTCCTCGTGACTGCTGAGAAAATAACCGATCTGCAAAATGACAAGATAACCGAGCCGGTGTGCCTCACTGACGGCGCCCTTGATAAAATCCATCCCGAACAGAGTGTCGAAGTTGGACAGAGACAGACCGATCAGTTTTTTTCCGTCTGTCTGCGGTGCGACCCAGGAGCCTTTGCCCGGATTGCGGAGGATCAAGCCGTTTTTTTCCAGTTCCTGCAAAGCACGGCGGGAGGTGATGCGGCTGATGCCGTATCGCTCTGCCAGTGCCAGCTCAGAGGGCAGATAGGCACCCTCCGGGTATTTGCCGGAAAGAATGTCCTGCAAAAGGTCATCATAGACCCTCTGATACAGATAACGCGCACTCATACGCTCACCTGCAGACCTTGAGCGTCAGGATTTCATAGGGGGCGACAGAAAGCGTCACGGTGCCGTCCTCCTCCAAAGGCAGTGCCGTCTGTGCATTTTCCAGAAGGTCGCACAGCCAGACCTCCTTTGCCGCAAAGCCGAGTTTCAGTTTTGCCTTACCGCCGCAGTTTGCACATTCAAAGGCACGCAGGATGATATCGTCGGAGTCTTCCGCTTTTTTGACCGTTTCGATGATGACATTGTCCCGGTCACAGGAAAGCAGACTGTACTGTGCGGGCAGACTGCCCCCGCCCTCAGTCAGACAGGCGCGCAGAGGCACATTGAAGCCGTAGCCCTCCTGCGTGGTCTTTGCCAGTCTGACGCCGCCGGAATGCGGCACCAGTTTGCAGGAAAATTCGTGGCGGCACTTGTCCTGCGCCGGATCGGGGTAGGTCGCACAGCGCAGTACCGAAAGCCGGATATGCTCGCGGGTGACATCATAGCCGTACTTGCAGTCGTTGAACAGGCTGATGCCGAAGCCGTTGTCGCTCAGATCGACCCACTTGTGGGCGCAGACTTCAAAGCGGGCAAAATCCCAAAGCGTGTTTTTATGGATGTTTCGTTCGACATTGCCGAACTGGATATCGAAGGTCGCCTTGCTCGTGTTGACCTCTGCCGGGAAATCCAGTTTTACGGTCAGATCGGCTTCCTTCCAGTCGATGTCGAAGTGCAGTTCCAGTCCGCGTGCGTCACGGTAAAGGATATAGTCCACGGTGAAGACGGAACTGCGGAACCTGCGCACCACGCGAAGCACTGTGCGCAGGACGCTGTTTTCGATGATCTGCGCACCTTGCACATCGTCGATGAACCGCTGTTTTTCTTCATAGTACGCCATCAGGTTCCACGCATCGTCGACCCGCGGATTGTCGTCAAAGGCGATCAGCCGTGCGGCAAGGCACCCGGGCTTCATCATCTCGCGCTGTTCCTGCTTGCAGTACAGGCGGGAGATGTTCATATTTGCATCAAACTCGATGCGGTAAAAGTCGTTTTCCAGACAGCGCACCTCGGCGGCAGGCGGTTGGGGTAGAGCCGCTGCCGGAATGAGCCGATAGGTACAGTAGCCCTTTGCGGGCACATTTTTTGCATAGAACAGGAAACTGCCGTCTGCCTGACGCACGGCGGGGACCGTCTCACCGTCCCGCAGAAGGGCAAGTGCCTCCTCGCCGTCACAGCGGAAGCGGACGACGCCGTCGCGGGCAAAGGACAGGGTGTTGAACACCGTCAACGCTCTGCCGTCCGTACGGATCCTGCCCGCAATGTCGGAGAGCGCCCGCGCACAGGCATTTTCGGTGATGCCGGAAATGACCTCGTGGTGCTGATAGGCGTCTGCATAGACAGGACCGATGGAGGAACCGGGCAGAACATCGTGGAACTGATTGAGCAGGAGCAGTTTCCAACTTGCGTGCAGAGCATCTGTGGGATAGCGTTCCGCCAGATCGCCGCACAGCACACCGGAAAGCACACTCAGGTTTTCAGCGTCCAGACTGCGGAACTCGTTTTTGCGGTTGCGCCGCTTGATGCCTGCGACGGAGGTATAGGTGCCGCGATGGTATTCAAAATATAGTTCGCCGTCCCACACAGGTGTTTTCGGGTTGTCCCGGACATCGTTTTCCAGCCGTTTGTAAAAGTCTCTGACAGTGCAGAACTTGAGATCGGGACAGCCGGGAAGACCCTTGGCGATGCGCTTGCCGTACTCGACCATCTCCTGCGAGGTGCCGCCGCCGCCGTCTCCGTGTCCGAAGGAGCAGAGCACCTCACGGTTGAGATCCTTCTGCTGGTAGCGCTGCCATGCGCCGAGGACGCATTTGGGATTGAACTGACCGTTATAGGTGGTCATCCAGTCCTTTTCCTCCTGCACCCGCTCCCGGGTGGGGATGAAGTGGGACAGTACTTTCGTGCCGTCGATGCCGCGCCAGTAGAAGGTGTCATAGGGCAGTTTGTCATATTCGTTCCACGAGATCTTTGTGGTCATAAAATAGTCTACGCCGCTTTTTTTGAGGATCTGCGGCAGAGCCGCAGAATAGCCGAACACATCGGGCAGCCACAAAACCTTGCTGTCCTTGCCGAACTGATCCCGGAAAAAGCGTTTGCCGGTGACGATCTGACGCACCAGTGACTCGCCGGAGGCAAGATTGCAGTCCGCCTCGACCCACATCGCACCCTCGACCTCCCAGCGACCCTCGGCAACACAGCGTCGGATCTGTGCAAACAGTGCAGGGTCGTCCTCGCGGACAAAGTCATAAAGCTGGGGCTGAGAGCACATAAAAATGTATTCCGGATTTTTGTCGATCAGCCGCACGGCAGTGGCAAAACTCCGACACGCCTTTTCCCGTGTCTGCTCATACCGCCACAGCCACGCCACATCGATATGGGTGCTGCCGACAGCGGCAATGACGGGCTTGCCGCCCGTGTTGCCGGTGTAGATGTGCTTCTGCACATAGTCGGATGCCCTGCGGACGGAGGACAGAAAAGCCGTTTCGTCCTGCTCGTCCGTCTCCAGAAGATTGAACGCCTCGTTGACCGCACGGATCAGGTCGATGCGGGCGGTGTCGTCGGTGTCCAGTTCGTGCGCCGTCTCGTAGGCGACCTTGAGATCGTAAAACAGTGCCAGCGTCTCCGGTTCCACCGACATCAGATACGGGCGGAAGCAGACGGGACGCTCATAATAGATCGTATCGGTATAGCCGCTGATGCAGATATCATAGCGGTCGCCCGCTTTGGCGGACAGGCAAAGTTCCGCATCGCGGTGGTTGGAGTCCATACCGCAGATACATTCGCCGTTGATATACAGGCACATCTGCGGGTTTGCCCACTGCCAGTAGCCTTTGTCACCGGCTTCGACGGAATACCGGAGCATTTTGCCCTCCAGTTCTGCCGGAACGGTAAAACTGTGACGGAACCAGACATAGTGATCGGTGCCGCCCCAATAGTCCTTCTGCGGGTCATAGGGCTTCCAGTCGGCGGACGAAAGCGCGGAAAACGCGCACTTGCCGTCGTGCATCTCAATGCCGCCGAGCGGCTCACGATACCGGAACGCCCGGCACCACAGGGTGCCGAGCAGTTTCTGGATGCGGATGGGGAGCATATACCGTTCACCGTTTTTGTCGCGGAAATCGTTGTCGTAATGGAACATAGCGAAATCTCCTTATATTATTCCTTGACGGCACCCATCACAAGACCGGTGACAAAATACCGCTGCAGGATCGGGTAGATGATCAGAACGGGGATCATTGCCACAACGATCTTTGCCGCGTTGAAGGTCAGTCCGGAGACCTTCTGCAGAGCAAGCAGTGTTTCAGGGTCAAGGTTGGAATCCAGCTTTTCCAGACCTGCAGTCAGAGAATAGATATAGGTCTGCAGCGGGACCTTTTTGGGGTCGTTGATGAGCAGCATGCCGTCAAAATAACCGTTCCACAGACCGACCACGGAGAACAGCGTCAGCGTGGCAATGGAGGGCGTGGAGAGCGGGATATAGATACGCACGAGCGTAGACAGCGGCGAGGCACCGTCCACGGCGGCGGATTCTCCCAGTGCGGCAGGCAGTCCCTTGTAGAAGTTCATCATAATGATGGTGTTGCCGATGTTGACCGCACCGGGCAGCACCAGCGCCCAGAAGGAGTTGATCAGACCGAGGGATTTGATGACCATATACCACGGGATCGTACCGCCGGAGAAGAGCATACACGCAAGGATCACCCGCATATAGTGATCGTGCGCCGGGAAAATGCGGGGGCTTTTGGAAAGCGGATATGCCATCACAACGGTGAGCAACATCTGCAAAGAGCCGCCGACGAGCACCTTCAGGACAGAGATGCCGAAGGAACGGAAAAACTGCTCGTCTTTCAGGATCTGCCGGTAGGATTCCAGATTGAAGCCCTTGGGAAGCAGGAACACGCCGGATGCCTGCGAACTGGAGGAGAAGGAGATCGCCACTGTGTTCCACACGGGGATGAGGCAGGACAGTCCCGCCAGAATGAGGATGATGCGCAGGATCCAGTTGATGATCCTGTTTTTTAAGGAATTTTCACCGCACATATGATCCCCTCCCCTCAGAAGATCCGGTAACCGGCAAACTTGTCTGCCAGTTTGTAGGAGATGACGATCAGCACCGTGCTGATGACACTCTTGAGCAGACCCACTGCCGTTGCCAGACCGTAATTGTGCCCGATGCCGAAAGCGGTACGGTAGACCCAGGTGTCCAGAATGTCACCGCTTTCATAAACAACGGAGTTGTAAAGGTTGAAGACCTGGTCGAAGTTGGCACTCAGGACATTGCCGAGGCTGAGCACCAGCATCAGGATGATGATGGGGAGCATTCCCGGCAAAGTCACATGGAGGATACGCTTGAAGCGGGATGCGCCGTCGATGGCGGCAGCCTCATAAAGCTGCGGGTCGATGTTCATGATCGCCGCCAGATACACGATGGAGGAATAGCCGAAGCCCTTCCAGATATCCGAGACGATCAGGATGACACGGAACCACCGGTTGCTCTGCAGGAAGATCACGGGGTCGCCGCCGAACCACTGCACGATGGCGTTGACCATACCCTCCAAAGACAGGAAGTTTTTGAGGATGGTCGCCAGAATGACCCACGAAAGGAAGTGGGGCAGATAGGTGACGGTCTGGATCGTCTTGCGGAATTTTTTGCCGGGCACCTCGGACAGCAGCAGGGCAAAAATGATCGGCACGACAAGACCGAGCACGATCTTTGCCACTGCGATGATGACGGTGTTCGTAAAGACCTGACCGACGGTCGGGTCAAGAAGCATCAGTTTGAAGTTTTCCAGCCCGACCCATTTGGAGCCGAAAACGCCCTTTGTCGGTTTGAAGTTTTCAAACGCCATCACGATGCCGAACATCGGCAGGATGCTGAACAGGAACAGGAAGATCATTCCCGGGATCAGCATCGCATGGTAGTATTTCTGATCCTTGAGGTTTCTCATCGCTCCGTTCCTCAGTTGCCGTCTACGATGTCCTGGACCTCTGCCGTGATGATGTCGCCGCCGAGGCTCTTCCACTGCTCCACGAAGTTGTCAAATCCGTCAATGGATGCCTCGCCGATAATGACCTTGAGGAAGTATTCGTCCTCCTGCTTTTCCAGTGTTGCCCAACGGGTCGTCATCGTTTCGGTGGAATAGTTGTATGCCGAGGGGATCTTGACACCGGTGCTGAGCGAATTGGAGGCAATGTAGCGGGAGGTGTAGAGGATCCAGCCCTCGGAATTGGAGGCAACGGGATCGTCAAAGTAATTCTTTGCCTTTTCCACGAGCTGAATGTTGTATCTTGTGGTACCGGAAGGGGTAACACCCTTTTCGATGTAGTTCTTGACCAGTTCGCCGACAGCGGGGACGGCGTTGTCATATTCGAGGTTGAAAGCACCCGTCATCATCAGTGCCGTCCAGGTGGTGCCTGCATCGAAGACCGGGGTCAGTGCCTCATAGCCTTCCTCGTCGATGCCGCGGAACATATCGAATTCCACATTGAGGAGTTTGATCAGCAGTTCGGGATAGTCAAAATCCTTGTTGACACACAGGATGCCGTTTTCAAGACGGTTGGAGATGTAGGTGAACTCGCCGTTTTCATTGACGGGAGCCTCCAGCACCGTCCACTGTCCGTCGGGGCAGTTGTTGGCAAAATCGGAGATGGAATAGGGGAGAGACCACGGATAGAAGCAGATGCCGCATCTGCCCGTTGCCATCATACCGACCACATCGGAGAAGTCACGGACCACGAACTGCTGGTCAAGGATGCCGTCCTTGTAAAGTCCGGAGACATATTCGAGGGCTTCCTTCGTCTGCTCTGCGGTGGAGCCGTAGAAGACATTGCCGTCATCGTCCGTCAGCCACTGACCGGGATAGGAGCCGAAGGAATTGAAGATGGGATCCAGTGTGAAAGAGTTGCTGCCGCCGATGGGGGAGGACTGTACGGCAATGCCGATGGTGTTGCCTGCGCCGTTGTGACCGGGATCCTGCTCCATAAACGCCTTTGCGACTGCCGCCAGTTCATCGCGGGTGGTGGGGACTTCCAGTCCCAGTGCATCCAGCCAGTCCTGACGGATCCACAAAACGGGATACTGATAGCCGTTGTTGGTGCTGGGCAGAGCATACAGTTCGCCGTTGAAGGTGAAGGGATCAAAAATGTCGTTGCCGTAGGAGGCATAGACCTCCTGCATATACACGCCTGCGCAGTCCTTGTATGCCTGCGTCAGCGGCTGGATCATATCGCATTCCAGAAGTTCGGTGAAAGTCATATAGTTGTCTACCCAGAAAATGTCGGGCAGATCCTCGGAGACGATGCACATATCGAGTTTGGTGTTGTAGTCGGAGGTCTGCCACACGACGTCCATCTCTACATTGAGTTTGTCGTAGACCGCATCGACGATGGGGTTGTCCGTCATACTCATTCCCTCGGGGAAACTGGCACCGTTGACGGTGTTGCGCGCCGTGGTAAAGGTGATCAGTTCGTCATAGGGCGTGTAGGCATTGGGACCTGCGACAAATTCGCTGTCTTCACCGGACTCACCGGTCTCGATCAGGTCGGCACCGCCGTGGTTGCCGATGTCATTTTCCTCGCCGCCTCCGCCGCAGGCACAGAACAGGCTTGCGGTCAGCACAAAAACGAGAATCAGTGCGATCAGTTTTTTCATAGTATTCTCCTCCTGTTTTTTATCGGACATAATCCTTGATGCCGGCTTCTGCCAGAGCGGCGGCAACGATGATCTGCACCGTGGTGCCGCTGGTCATCGTCTGCAGGGGCTTACTGCCGCCGCTTGCCCAGACACCGCCCTCTGCGTTGCCCTGCCAGCTTCCGCCGTAATAGCCGTCTGCCGTTCTGTCCTTGGTGATGATGGACACTGCCGTGTCCTTGAGAAGCTGCGTGACCTCGTCGGTATCGGGCAGGCTCAGGACCTCGGTGGCGTAGAATGCGGCAAAGGTGCCGTTTGTCCACGCATCACGGTCGTTGAGCAGCACGCCGTCGATCACATAGTATTTGAGGATGCCTTCGTTGGTCTTGTACACACGGTCGAGGTATTTCTGCTCGCCGGTGATCTTGTAGAACTTGGCGGACATTGCTGCCATCGCCATATTGCCGCCGAGGAAGGAGCTGCTGCTGCCCTCCGTGATCCTGCCGGGGTTTTCCTGACCGACGGGGCCTGCCAGAGAGGTCTCGCAGAAATACAGGCCGTCCTCTCTGCCGAGCGCCTCGTGCATCCAACTGTAGGACTCAAAGGCAAGATCGTAATATTTCTGCTCGCCGGTGATCTCCCACAGGCGAAGCCAATCCAGCGCGATGCCTGCCTCATACAGGGACTTGCGCTCGGACTCATCGCTGTACCACAGACCGCCGCCGATCTGATCGTCGTGCCAGTGCTTGTAGGCATTGGTCAAAAGGTTTTCCGCCCGTTCGACGAACCAGTTGTCACCGGTGACGGTGTAGAAGCACAGAAAAAGCATCGCACTCCACGCACAGTCGTCACTGGCAAAGTTGAAGGCGTTGGTGGGCGTTTCGATCTCCTCGGGCTGATAGACGCGCTTGTAATAGTCCGCCTCGGCGATTATCAGGTTTTTGTAGCGTTCCTCGCCGGTCAGCACCCACATATCGTAGAAGTTGAACAGGACCTCTGCCGCCTCCCAGATCGCACCGCGCTCATCACCGGTCTTGTCATCGGCATAGCCGTGCCAGACGGGGACAAGGTTGCCGGTCTTTTCATCCCCGACCCAGTAATCCTTGATGAGGTCATCCACGGCAAACACTGCAAGTTTGCGGTAATAGTCCCCGTCTTCGGGAGAGATGGTGCTGAGCAGCTGTTCTACTTTGGTCTTCGGCATAGGTGTTTCTCCTGCTTCCGTTTCTTCGGGCTTCGGATCCTTGGCGCAGCCTGCAAGCAGAGCCGCAAGCAGCGTCAGCACCAGAATAAAGGCTGTGAGCCGTTTCATATCGTGCCTCCTTTACGAAACCGTGATGTGGCTGAACATCACGCGGGAGTCGTGGCTGCCCACGGCAAGCCTTGCGACTCTTGCAAGAACTCCGGCATCGACTGCCGTGCAGTCGAGCGGTATTTCGGTGCCTTCGGTATCGGTGACGGAAGCCGTCAGTCCCTCCGCCGTCCGGGTGACGGTCAGACGGATGTGATTGCTCCTGAGCGTACCGTCTGCGGCGGCAAAACTCACCCATTCGGTGCCGCCGTTGTAGGTGCCGTTCACCGTGAGGATGTGCTTTGCGGACAGGCTCAGATACAGACGGAGCATCTTGTTTCCGCTTTCATCCAGCAGATAGATGCGGGCGTTGGAATTGCCGTTTGCGTCCGCCGTACCGAAAACGATGTCCGTGCAGAGGGTGAAGGTCTCCGGCAGAAGTTCGGTGCGCTCCGCCGTCGTCTCACCGCCCGCTTTGTAGAAGACGAAGGAGCCGTCTGCGGTGGCGATGACACCGTTGCCGACCGTCCAGCCTTCTGCCGCGGCGGTCTCACCGATGGCAATTTCTTCGGTGATGAAATCATCCTTTTTTGCACTGGACACGATGTCCGTGAACTTCACCTCGGTGTTTTCACAGCCGAGACAGAAACTGTTGACCGTCGCAAGCAGGTCTGCCGGGATCACAGCGGTATCGGCATCATAGAAGCGGTTGCCCTTGCTGTCGGTCAGAGTCAGGTGCAGGGTGTCACTGCCCGCTGTGTGGGTAACGGTCGCGGTGATGATGTTGTTTGCGACCTTGCGCCAGGCGTTGTCGGAGAGGATCTTTGTCCAGGAGGAATTCTGCCGGTATTCTCCCTCCGCCATCACCTCGGTGTTCTGCGAATATTTCAGCGTGAACAGGGCAACAAGTTCCTTGCTGCTGTTGAGCAGACCGAGCCTTGCGGTACTCAGTCCCTTGCTGTCGAGTTTGCCGAACTGAATGTTTGCCGAAAGAGTGAATTCCTCTTCAAATTCCACACCGATACGCTTCGCATAGGTGTTTCCGGTGCTCTTGATGATGACGGAGCCGTCATCGTAGATCTTTGCGCCGGGTTCGGTCTGCCAGTCGGGAGAGGTTTCGAGCAGTTTGCCCGTCTCCGTGATGGGATCCATTCCGAAGTCGTTTTGGTTTCCGCCCTCGGTCTTGGTCGCCTTGAGATACATATTGGAGAACTTGACCTTGGATTTGTCCACGCCGATACCGAGATAGCAGATCTTTTTTGCGGCATCCTGCGGCATTGCCAGAGTTGCGGAGAAGACACGGCTGCCGGCGGAGTCCGTGATGGTGAAATAAATACTGTTGCTTCCGTCGGCGCGGGAGACATTGATGTGGATGCGATTGCTTGCAACGGCGTGCCAGTTCTTGTCGCTGATACAGTTGTACCAGGTGCCGCCCGAGTTGTACTGCCCTTCGACGAGGACTTCATAGTTTTCGGAGAACTTGACGGTGATCAGACCCGCCATCCCGAAGAATTTATCGACCATCGCGATACGGGCGGTGCTGAGTCCCTTGCTGTCCAGAGGACCGTAGAGGACATCGGTGGAGAAACTGAAGCCGTCGGCGATCTCCACGGTGCGGTTGTAGGAATAGAGGTTGTCGCCGGAAGAAACGACCAGAGAATTGTCGGTATAGTAGGTCCTGCCGTCACCGGTATCCCACAGAGAGGTGGAGCCGACGGTGCCTGTTGTGAACGGGTACATCACGCCCTCGTGACTTCCGCCGCCGCCCGTGATGTTGACTGCCGGACCGGTCAGATTCATCTGAATGTCGGAATATTTGACCTGTGTGGAGGTCGTTGCCAGTGCCGCGACCTTCATCCGTTCCACGACCTCTTTGGAAAGCTGTGCCGTCTGCTCCAGCAGCAGATCGTTGTTGAAGGCGGAATAGATGACGATATGTACCGTGCCGCTGCTGTCACCGCTGATCTCAAGGATCAGGGAACTTGCGCCCGGCGTCCAGTTGATCTTGAACACATCCGACCACACATCGTTCGTCATCGTCTGCAACTGGGCATTGATGCACGAATCGTTGGGGGCGTATTTGACCGTCAGGAGGGAAACAAGTTTGGTCTCCGCCGTGGTAAACGCCACACGCGCACCCGGCACACTGGCGTAATAGGTGCCGAAGTCGATGTTGGTACGGATCGACCACTTGTCGCCCAGACTGTTTTTCTGATAATAACTGAATTCATCGCCCTTGGAATCCACGACCAGACAGGGCTTGCCGTCCTCGCGGAAGAAGACAGAATTCTTGCTGAGTTTCCAGTCGTTTGTCTTTTCCGCCGCGCCGATCGTGATGTCGCTGATCTTGTCGTAGACACGCTCGGTGATCGCAGGCATCGTGCTTTCGTCTGCCGTCGGTTCAAAGCCGAACTGACTGAATCGGCACTGGCTGGAATAGGTCATCACACCGTAGTGCTTATAATTTGCCATCTGATTTTCGGGGATCTCGTCGGAGATCTCCGCGATCACCTGACGCTCGCCGTCAAGAACGAACACTGCCAGACGGTTGATGCCCGCATACTTGCAGATCTTCACCGTGACCTTGCGTCCGTTGATGTTTTTCCAGTCAAAGACACCGCCCTCGGTAGTCCATGCGCGGTTGTCCTTGTTTTCTATCTGGAGCATCACCTGATTGTGGACATAGTTGACGGTGACCAGTCCGCAGTAGTCGGAATCGGCATCCGCCGTCGGACCGAACATATAGCGGGAGCAGACCGAGTCACGGTAACTTGTGCCGAATTCCGTGGTAAAGGTCAGCGTCCACGCATCGCCCAGTTCATTGGCAAGGTTCCACGCGTGGTTTTCACCCTCGCCGTCGATGATGATGGCAGAGCCGCCGTTGAGGAGATTGTGGATGGCGTTTTCCCCGAGCAGCCATTCGTCCGTCGGAACATTCTCGCCGGGAACGATCGTCTCGTCCTGCTTCACCACCGTTTCCCTGCGCTTGGCGGAAACGGAAAAGTTCGTGAAGACTGCCTCGGTGTTGTAAACGCTCAGACCGGGTCTGGTCAGCATCTCGCTGAGGCGATCCTGCAGGGTCTTGGTCTTGGCACTTTGCAGGCTTTCCCCGTTCTGCGAAAGGGTCAGTTCCAGTTTGCGGCTGCCGGAGGCACGGCTGACCGAAAGCGTGACGGGCTGTGCCGGATCGTACGCTGTCGACTCCTTGCCCTCATAGACCTTGCGCCAGCCGGTCGACATCAGTTCATCCGCACGCAGTTCCAGCAGGTTTTCTCCCGCAGGCTGTGCCGTGACAGCAAGGCAGATATTGCCGAAACTGTCACCGAACACAAGACGGGTACAGGCATCGCCCCGGTCGGTCGCCGCCGCGATGTCTGCGCTGACCGTCCAGTCGTCCGCAAGGTTGAAAAAGGTGTTCCATGCCGTGGAGTCCTCTGCGGCGGAGACTGTCAGAGTCTCGTCACCGCTCTTTGCACGGTCGATTTTCCATTCACCGGTCAGCTGCCAGTTGCCGTCCGTCACGGGTGCGGTATCGCCGCCGATGACGGCTGTGTCGCCGGGACCGTCACCGCAGCCGCAGAACAGCAGGGTCACCGCCGTCAGGATCAGTGCTGCCGCCGACAGCAGGACGCGTCTTTTTCTTCTCAAAGTCACGCACCTCCAAAATCATCCGTCGGTCCGTGCAGGGTGCAAAGACCGACAATTATTGCTTCTACATCTTCAATGTAAGAAAAAACCTGCTTATTGTCAATCGGTTATACAACAAAAAATCCAGCCAATTTTTCCTATTTGTGAAACATTCACGGAAAACAGCTGGATTCTTTGTTGAAATATGCCCGGTATTTTCCGAAAATGATATAACATTATACAAATGGTTATATCATTTGTCAGAACACCGTCACCGTCATTGTAAACTGTTCTTCTTTTCCGGGCGCAAGCAGGCGGATTCCTTCCTTCCGCACAAGCTCTCTCGGTGACCATGCAGAGGAAGCAAGACCGTTCCATGGCTCGATACAGACATAGGGAGCGGCGGGCTTTGCCCAGATGCCGAGATAGGCAAAATCCCGCAGATCAACAGTCAGCCCGTGACATCCGATCTTACTGCGGAGGGTCACGCTGTCGGAGCGCAGACCCTTGTAGATGAGCGCACCGCGGTCAAACATCGTCTTTGTCACGGGCAACGCACAGCCGGACAGTCCCGGCTCACTGCCGCAGATGATCTCATCGTCAAGGTACCAACGCTCCGCATCCTCCGGGGCAGAGAAGATCAGTGTGTAGTCCTCTGCCCGCTCCTCCGGCGTCAGAGGGACATTGTAGCCCGGATGCTCGCCCAAAGAATAGGGCATCACGGTATCACTGCGGTTTTCCACGCGGCGCTGTACTCTCAGTGCGTTTTCCTCCAGCGTGAACACCGAGGTGACACAGAAGCGGAACGGATACCAGCCAAGCGTCTCGGCATCCTCGCAGAAAAACATTGTGACGCTGTTTTCACACTGCGCAATAACGGAAAACTCCCGTGCCTTTGCAAAGCCGTGCATCGGCATCGTATATTCTTTTCCGTCCAGAAGATAACGATCCTCCCGCTGCCGTGCGACCACCGGGAACAAAAACGGCGCACTGTCGCTCCATACGGCAGGATCGCCCTGCCAAAGATATTCTATGCCCGTGTCGGTATTTTTCAGGGATTTCAGTTCTGCGCCAAAGGTCTCAACCTCTGCGGTCAGATTTCCGCTTTTCAGTTTGATTCTCATTTTTATACCACCAGATACCTGCCGAACGCAACGTCTGCCGCCGCCTGTACGCGGGAGTTTGCCCCTGCGCAGGAGGGAAGCACACGGATCGGCAAAATACTGCGGCGAAGCATCCGCTCATTGACCATCGTTTCCAGAAGCGGTATGATATGCTCAATACCGTACAGAAGCTCGCCCGCGATCAGCACCGTGTCAATGCTGATCATATTTGTCATATTGATGATGCCGGCGGCAAGATATTCTGCCTCCTGCCGCAGGAGCTGCCTTGCGCTGACGCTTCCGGGCAGTGCGTCGATCAGCGCGTGCCAGTCGGAGAACTCGGTATCCCGCAGAAGATTGTTGACTGCCGCATAGACCTCAAGGCAGCCGATGTTGCCGCAGGCACAGCCGCGCCCCTGATAGTTGATGGAGGTGTGACCGAGCTCGCTGGTAAAATAGCCCGCACCCTTCAGCACCTTGCCGCCGGAGATCACGCCGGAGCCGACACCGCTGTCGACCAAAAGCAGCAAAAAGTTTTCACTGCCCTGCGCTTCGGGCTTGCCGAGATTGTAGCGGGCAAGACAGGAGGCGTTGTTTTCCAGATAGACCGGCAGCTGCAGTGCGTTTTCCAGCACGGGACCGATGTCGGTATAATGCCACAGGTCAAATCGCGGCGGATTGAGGATGCGACCGCCCTCTCCGTCCACCGGACCGGGCGCGGAAATGCCCACGCCAACCAACTTTTCCCAAGGGGCTCTGCTCTCGCGCACCATCGTGCGGATGGCAGAGATCAGGGTCTCCAGCTTCTGGCCGTCGGGGTCACCCTCCAGCCGGATGCGCTTTTGGCACAGCACTCCGCCGCGCATATCCACCACGCCCACGGTACAGCCGTCACGGTTGAGATAGACCCCGACAGCATACCCCGCTTCGGCGCGTAACTGCAGGGGGATGGGTGTGCGTCCCTTCTGCGCGGCGGCAGGAGCCGTCTCCTCAACCAAGCCCTCCTGCAAAAGCTCCTCCGCAATCAGTGAGGTACAGGCACGGGTCAGACCCATCTGCCGTGCGATCTCGGCACGGGAAAGGGCTCTCTGCCGCAGCAGCCGCAAAAACATTTTGCGATTATACTCCTTTGTATATCCGGCATTTCTTGCCGCCTTTGCCATAAGTCTCTCCCCTTTTGTCTGATGTATCGGGCACCGTGTACAATAAATATAACATTTTTTTCCGAAAGCGTCAAAGAATTTGAGGAAATTTTTTCAAATGTGTTTTATTCGCCGCCGACACAGCAGACAAGCTGCAGCTTGCCTTCGGTCTGTGCCGTACAGCCTCCTGCCGCCGCTGCCGGAAGGAAGAAGTAGTCACCGGCTTTGACAGCGCGCCGGAAGCCGTTTTCCGAAGCGATGTCTCCCGCACCCTCCGTACATATCCAGACGGAGGCGGGAACGGAAAGTTCCATCTTTCCTTTTGTCAGGGTGTGGCGTGTCATCCGGAAGCAGGGTGTGTCCTTTTCACCGATCAGGGTCTCACACAGAAGACATTCGTCCCGATAGGTGATCTCAGGTGTCTTTTTGCCCGCCTGCACCACTTCCTCGCCGTACAGGTCATAGTTGAAGCAGTCCAGCGCGGTCTCACGGTCAAGTCCGAGGTACATCTCCGTGTCGTTCAGACGGTAGTCGCCGCACCAGTATTCCGGCTGAATGGTGAAATCCGTCGGTTCCTGAATCTCCAGCAGCATACAGCCCGCGCCGATAGCGTGGATCACCCCCGCGCCGACAAAGAACACATCGCCCGTTTGGACGGGGATGCGGTTGACAAAGGCAGTCATTGCGTCCTTATCCGCTGCACTGCGCTCCACCGCATCGGAGAATTCCTCCTTTGTCATCTTACGGTCAAAGCCGAAATAGATGCACGCATCCGGTCTGGTCGCAAGGATCAGCCACGCCTCCGCCTTGCCGTAGGGGCTGTTGAAGTTTTTGCGGGAAAATTCTCTCGTGGGATGCACCTGCATCGGCAGACGGATGGCACTGTCCAGAAATTTTACCAGTACACCGAGATCGTTGCGGCTGCCGAGGTACTCCTGCGGATGCTCCGCGAGAATACGGTCAAAGGGCACTCCGTCCTCCAGACGCAAAGACAGCCCCTCCAAGGGATCCGTGTGACCGGGGTTGATGGCGCGGACTGCAGAGCAGATCCACTCCTCCGGCAAATTACCGTCCTGCGGGGCATCCCCTAAAAAATCGGAGAACAGCTTGCCGCCGAGATAGACGCGGAACACACGGTTACGGCGGAAAAAAAGCGGATGATCCCACGGGGCTGTTGTCTTGTCCATAAGTTCAGATCCTTTCTTATGCTTTGCGAGAACCGCCCGCAAAAAGCGTAGTTTTGTCTTGTATTTGTCATTATACAGAAAAACCGAAGATTGTCAATCGGCTTGACATTGTTATTTGCGGTTTTCGTCTTGTGTCATCCCGAGCACAGCGAAGGATCTGCTTCCGAAAAGCAATGTCATCCTGAGCGTATGCGAAGGATCTGCTTCCGAGAAGCAGTGTCATCCTGAGCGTATGCGAAGGATCTGCTTCCGTATTACGAGAAGAGATCCGCGCTCCCTCAGGATGACACGAAAAACGGTCATTTTTCGTTCTGTTCAAAAAATAGTTCAAAAAATACCCAACTTTTTTGTCAAACCGATTGACTATTTCTTGCACTGCTGTTATAGTGTATAATCAGGAATACAGAGGTGAGTTTATGGAACTCCGCATTTTCCAACGCGGTTTCAATTTTTCGCAGGACGGTCCCGGAAACCGGCTGATATATCATTTGCAGGGCTGTAATCTGCGCTGTCCCTGGTGCTCCAATCCCGAGGGACTTGCCGCAGACGGCGGACAGGCCTTCACGGTGAACGAACTGCTTGAAGAGGTCGAGCGCAGCAAACTGATGTTTTTTGACGGCGGCGGCGTGACGCTGACCGGCGGCGAGGTGACGATGCAGTTTGACGCCGCAAAGGAATTTTTGACGCGGCTGCACACAAAGGGCATCCACACCTGCATCGAGACCAACGGACTGCACTCCCGTCTGCCGGAACTTTTTCCGATGCTTGATCTTCTCATTATGGACATCAAGCACTGGAATGCGCAGACGCACCGTGCCGTGACAGGACTGCCGAACGACATGACCGTGCAGAATATCGAAAAAGCACTTGCCGCAAATCAGCCGCTTGCCCTGCGCATCCCGCTCATCGGCGGCTTCAACGCATCGGCAGACGATGCCCGCGGCTTTGCCGCACTGTTTGACCGGCTCGGCATTCGCGGCAGAGCAACGGTGGAACTGCTACCCTATCACGAATACGGCAGAGACAAGTATAAAAAACTCGGTTTCGACTACACGATGGACGACACCGCGAGGATCGCGAAGGAAACACTGACGGCGTTTTCCGACATTCTCAGAGAAGCCGGATACCCGCCGATCCGTACATAAACAGGAAAGGAATGCAAAAAATATGGAACTTTTTAAGACACTTTCTCCCGCCGCACTGACCGAAAAAGCAAAAAAACTCTACCGCGAGGAGCGCGAAAACCACAAGGTGCTCAACGGCTGGTTTCTCTCCCGCGAGATCGCGGCGGATGCAGACCTTGCACTGAACGAGCCCTGCCCCGAACTGCGTGCCGCAGGCGAGTTGGAGGCGGTCATCGCACAGCTTCCTCTGGAGATCAGCGACAATGCCATTCTTGCAGGCACCCAGCGCGATGCCTTTGCGGCAAGTTATGCTCTCATCAATCCTGCCTTCAAGGTCGAGACCTTCCGTGGCTACTGTGACCCTCTGGAGGTCTACGATTTTGCAACACCCACCGACGAGATCCCCAAAGAGCGTATCCTGAAAATGCGTGACCGTGCTTCCGAAAGCGACTATGTCAAGGCGCTGTCCGGGGTCTACGGAAAGTACGGCGAGTACACCGATGAGGTAGCCTTTTTCATCGAACAGGTCACGGGTCATATGATCCCCGACTTCCGTCCGGCACTGAAAAACGGTGTGAATGCCCTGATGGACGGCATTGACCAAAAGATCGCCGCAGGCGGTCTGACCGGAAAACAGATCCACAACCTCAAAGCAATGCGCCGCACACTTGCCTGTGCCGTGACGCTGGCGGGACGCTATGCCGAAATTGCCGCCAAGCAGGCAGAGACTGCGTCGCCCGAACGCAGAGCGGAACTGGAACTGATGGTACATACGCTGGAGCGTGTCCCGGCATACGGCGCAAGAGGTCTTTTGGAGGCGGAGCAGTCCTTTGTGCTTCTGTGGCAGGTGATGTGCTTGGAGCAGGCACCCAATCCCTTTGCCTTCTCCGTCGGCAACGCCGACCGCATCTTTGAGCCCTACCGCGCGATGGACGGTCTTTCCCGCGAGGAAGCCGCCGCCCTGTTCAAGCACTTCCTCGTATTCTACAACATCGGCGAACGCAGCTGGGCGATCTCGCAGAACATCCTGATCTCCGGCAAGGACACGGCAGGCAACGATCTGACCAACGAGATGAGTTATGCCATTCTCGACGCCTACTACGATATGAACCTGCCACAGCCCATTCTGTCCGTAAAACTGCATCAGAACACACCGATGAAACTCTATGAGGAACTCGGCCGCTTCTTCTTCACACCGGGCTGTCTGACCCCCTCGCTGTTCAACGACGATTCTTTGTTCCGGACTCTGCGTGAAAGCGGCGTAGACGAAAGCGATCTGCCGGACTATTCCGTGGCAGGCTGTCAGGAGCCGCTCATTATGGGCAAGGACAACGCCAACACCACCAACAGCTGGCTCAATATGGGCAAGGTGCTGGAGTTGACGCTGACCGGCGGCAGATCGATGATCACCGGCGAAAAGATCGGTCCGCAGACCGACTATGATGCCGCATATATCCTGAAAAACATCCGCACCCTGTTTTACGAAAATCTGCAATTCTTTGCAGAGAAGATGCGCGATGCTGCAAACGGTGCCTCGCGGGCACTGTCTTTGCTGCCCGTGCCGTTCCTGTCCTGCTTTGAGGGCGGTCTGGAAACCGGCTTCGATGCCCGTGACACCGAGGATCAGGGCACAAAGTACAACGGCAGCGGCTGTCTGATCCACGGTCTGTCTGTGGTGGCGGACTCCTTCATTGCCATCGATCATCTGCTCAAAGATCGTCCCGAGGATGCAGAGAATCTCATCGCCGCCTGCAAATGTAATTTTGAAGGCTATGACGAACTGCGCGACTACCTCAAGGCGTGCCCGAAGTACGGCAACAATCTGCCCGAGGTGGACAATGAGACCGCAGAGGTCGCTTCCCGTGTCTCCGACATCGTCGCGGGGCTGAAGAACTACCTCGGCAACCCCTTCCGTCCTGACTGGAGTTCTCCGTCCACGCATCTGCTGTACGGCTATTGGGTCGGCGCAACGCCCGACGGCCGCGGCAGCCGTGAGATGCTCAACTACGGCATCGATCCGCTGTTCAACACCGCAGATTCCGGTCTCGGCTTCCGCACTCTTTCCACGATGCAGCTTCCGTTCTGCAAGATGAACGGCGGCTGTGCCTCCCACTTCGGCATCGATCCCAAATTCTTCACGGCGGAATCCTATGAGGAACGCGGTGTGCAGTTCTTTGAGCGCGTCCTTCGTCCTCTGTTTTTCAATCCCGCAAACGAAAACCGCGCTCCGTTCTATCTCTATGTCAATGTCACCACCGCAGAGACCCTGCGTAAGGTGCTGGCAGATCCGAAAAAATATGCGCCGAGCGGCGTATATATTATGCGTATTCACGGCACCTTCGTCAATTTCCTCGATCTGAGCCCCGCCATTCAGCAGGATATCATCACCCGTCTTGACCCGGGCTCCACCGACTGCTGAGGTACCGCAATGAAAACTCTCGGTTTGGACATCGGTACGACCACCGTCAGCGCGGCGGTCTTTGAAAACGGGCGTGTGCTGGACAGCCGCACACTCAAAAACGACTCTTTTCTGAAAGACCGCGATTGCTGGGAAAAGGTGCAGGATCCCGCATACATCCTCACCACGGCACAAAAAGCCGTGCTGGAACTGACCTCCCTGCACCCGGACATTGCCGGCATCGGTCTGACCGGACAGCAGCACGGCATTGTCTATCTGGACTGTGCCGGCTGTCCGGTCAGCCCCCTTTACACCTGGCAGGATGGACGCGGCAGTCTCGAATACGAAAACGGCGAGACCTATGCGGGGTATCTGCGCCGCATCACCGGCTATGAAAACCTTGCCACAGGCTATGGGCTTGTAACACACTTTTACAACCTGAAAAACGGGCTTGTACCCGAAAATGCTGTTGTTTTCTGCACGATCCACGATTATGTTGCGATGAAACTGGCAGGACTGTCCGCACCCCTCACCGAGCCGACGGATGCCGCAAGTTTCGGCCTGTTTGATGTGGAGCACGGCGATTATGACTATGCCGCCATCGAAAACGCCGGCATCGACACCGCCCTGCTGCCGAAACTTGCGCCACAGCGGATCCTCGGTACCGGCGCACTCGGCATCCCCGTCTGTGCCGCCATCGGTGACAATCAGGCAAGTTTCCTCGGTGCCACCGGCGGCAAGCCCGGCAGTCTTTTGGTCAATATGGGTACCGGCGGGCAGTTCTCTGCCCATACGGCAAGGTATCTCACCTGTCCGGGTCTGGAAACGCGTCCGTTCCCGTTGGGTGGCTGGCTTCTGGTCGGCGCATCTCTGTGCGGCGGCAGAGCCTATGCTCTTCTGGAGGGCTTTTTCCGCAAAGTGGTCGAAATGCAGACCGGCACCGCGCCCGAAAACTGTTACGAAGCTATGAGACGGATGGTGGAAGAAAACGCTCTGCCGAACGATCTGCCGCTCGTGTCTCCGCTGTTTCAGGGCACCCGCCTCGATCCCGACCTGCGCGGCAGGATCGAAAACCTCAGCACAGACAATTTCACTCCACTGCATCTGACCTGCGGACTTCTGCAGGGTATGGCGGGGGAACTGCACGATATGTACCGGCGTTATCTGGATGCAGGCGGCAGTACGGGTACGCTGTTCGGCTCCGGCAACGGTCTGCGCAAAAATCCCGCGCTGTGCGCCGCCTTTGAACGCCTGTTCGGTCAGCCGCTGACGCTTTCCTCTATGCAGGAGGAGGCAGCCTGCGGTGCGGCACAGTTTGCCGCCGGTGCTTTGGAGCCTGCCTATGAGCCTGTTTGACCCTGATTCTCCGCTGATGGAGGCACTGACCTTTGTCGGGCGGCTGATCCTTGTCAACCTCTGCTTTCTCGTCTGCTGTATCCCTGTGGTGACGGTCGGTGCTGCCTGCACCGCGCTGTACACCGTGACGCTGGCGCAGGCAGAAAACCGCGATATGACCAGTGCTCTGCGAAAATTCTTTGAAGCCTTCAAAAGCAATTTTCGGCAGTCTGCCGTGCTGTGGCTCATTATGCTTGCCTTCGGCATCCTGCTGTATTTCGACTTCCGTGCCGTGACCGTCGGACCCTTTGCCGACAACCGGCTGATGTCCGTCCTGCTTGTGATCGGTGCCGTTTGCTATATCCCGACGCTGACCTTTCTGTTCCCTGTACAGGCAAAGTTTGACAACAGGATCTTCAACACATTGAAAAACGCACTGGCACTCGGATTTGCAAAATTCCCGCAGATGCTTCTGATGGCGGCACTCAACCTGCTGCCGGTCATTATTCTGTATATCAGTCCGGTGTTTTTCTTTCGCATCATTATTCTTTGGATCCTGGTCGCCTGCGCCGCGACGGCACAACTCAACTCTTACATTCTGCGCAGGATCTTCCGCAAACTGATCCCGCCCGAAACCGAAGATGACAAAGGAGATGCTCTATGATCCGCAATCTTGCATTTGACATCGGCAATGTCCTTGTCGACTGGGATCCGAAGCCCTATCTGATGCAGACTCTGTCCTGTGATGCCGCAGAGGCGACACGGATCGCGAAACTGGTCTTTGACAGTGCTGTGTGGAAGCAGGGCGATCTCGGGCTCGGGCGAGATGTGATCTGCACCAGGCTTTGTGAAGAGTACCCGCAGGATGCCGCCGCGATCCGGGCGGCACTGGCGGACTGCAACAGTGTTCTGCGGGAATTCCCGGAAACGACCGCGATGCTGGAAAAACTGAAATCCGCAGGCTTCGGCATTTATTTCATTTCCAACACCAACCTGTCCGCCGTGGAACATATCCGGCGTACCTGCCGCTTTTTCTCTCTGCTGGACGGCGGCATTGCCTCCTTCCGCGAGCAGGTGCTCAAGCCATCTGCCGACATTTACCGTCTGTTTCTGAGCCGTTACGGGATCACGGCGGCAGAATGCCTGTTTGTGGACGATCTGGAAGAAAATGTGCGCGGTGCCGCCGCCTGCGGACTGGTCGCCCGTCAACTCACCGCTCCGTCCGGGATGCGGGCACTTCTGTGCGAGTTCCCGGAACTGCGCACGGTTCTGGACAAGACACCGGAAGCATAGCCGCATCAAACGGTGTTTTGCCCGCAGAGGATGCAGGAAATTCGCATGCGGAACACAACACAGCACGGAAAACACACCGCACCCGCAGGGGGGCGGGCATCTCCGACTTCCCTTTCCTCCGCTTCGGAGGATATCGGGGGAGGGCGGCAGATCCCGTCCCCCTTTTGAATTACTGCAAAATTGCTGAACTCACCAAAGAGTGACCGAGGAAACTCGGATCTGTCCCTTTGTTACGGCGAGTTTTACAGTTGCCTCTTTGCCGGGAAGAGAAAGCAGGCGAGACGGGATATGATATACACGGCGGATCGGACGGGTCTTTCCGAATGACAGTGCAAACGAGACTGCCGTATGGATCAGCGGATCTGCAATGGTAGGTGCGTGGCGGAAGAAGCGGCAGACGGCATAAGCGACCGTTTCGCTGTCATAGGAGGTCTGCACCCTGATCTCACATTTCATTTTCGCATCCGCGGTCAGTGTACAGGAACGGGTCCCCTCGGAAGTAGTAAGTCTGAAGTTCATAACTGTTTCTCCTTTTTCTTTTTTAAGGTCGTACTCTGCTCCGAGGCCCTTTTGCCGGTTCGCTGCCGCAAGACTGCGGGTCTCGGCAAACTCACTGCACAAGGGATACGGCAGGTACGGATTTGATTTTCAAGTTGCAAAGGCACAAAAAAAGCCAACAAAGAATGCAAAAGGATATAATTATCCTGTCACATCTCCATTGACTGTCGTCAGTTATGAACTTGTAGACATAAGATAGCACAGTTTTCTCAAGAATGCAATAGCAAAATGAAAAAAAGTGCTGCTTTTTGAAAAAATCGTAAACAGACGGGCGCTGCTTTCGGAATTCGTGTCACTCTGAGCGCGACGAAGGATCTGCTTCCGTAGATCGGGGAGCAGATCCTTCGTAGCTTAGCTCCGCAGGATTACACAGGGGGGGCTCAGGAAGAA
>R25__coassemble_445_pt1 | contig 24665 bp, 9 predicted proteins | sample R25__metabat2_low_PE_026 | metagenome-assembled genome bin R25
ACAAGGATAAGAGTGATGGCTCTCTCGGCAGTTATGGCAATCCCTACGGCGGCACCGTCGGCCAGCTGCCGACGACCGAATGGTTCCATGTCAGCATCGCCCGTTCCGGCAGCAACTATACCGTGACGGCAAATGGTGCGACAATTACTTTTGAGACTGACGCTTTCAATGGCGGCTATCTGGTGCTTGGCGCTGTTGGTTCCCGCGAAGTCGATTATAAGAATATCAGAATCACATCGATCGCAGACGAGGAAACGCCTGTGAATACCCTCAACGGTGAGGAGATCCCGTTCTCCAGTTGGTCTTTTGCCGGCATCGGCGAATGGACAGAAGAGGACGGCATCCTGAAACCTACAGAGATCACGGAATATAGCCTGCTCCGGCTGGATTATCCCCTCAGCCAGAACTATACGGTAGATATGGATGTCCGCCAACTTGACACCTATTCCGGCTGGTCGACCATTCAGTTTGGTTTTGATGTTGAAATGGGTGAGAACTTCACGCAGAGCGGCCTTGTTCTGGATATGCACAACGCAGGTGTCTGCCGTGTGATTACCTATGCAGACAAGGATAAGGGTGATGGCTCTCTTGGTAGCTATGGCAATCCCTACGGCGGCAATGGCGCATATTCACCGACAACGGACTGGACGCATGTCAAGATCGTCCGTGCCGGCACGACCTATACCGTCAAGGTCAACAGCGCAACAATGAGTTTTGAAACTACCGACTTCAACGGCGGCTATCTGGTGCTTGGCTCCGTGGGCAACCGTGAGGTCAACTACAAGAATGTTAAGATCACGACTGATGAGCACAATTTTGTGGAGGCTGAAGCCATTGACGCTTCCTGCACGAACGACGGCAGCATTGAATATGAATGTTCCATCTGCGGACAGAGCATGATGGAAGTGATTCCTGCAACCGGTCACAACTATGTTGACGGAGTCTGCGAAAATTGCAGCGAGGCGGATCCGGATGCCGTGGCGCTCAAGATCAAGTCTGCATTCCTGCGCATTGACGAAAACATCAATGTCATCTATACCGCAGAAGTTCCCGAAGCATACACTGATCCCTATATGATTTTCAACTTCGAGGGTCATGAGTTCAAAGTGACCGATTATACCGAAGCTGACGGCAAGTTCCTGTTCGAGCTTTCTAAGATCGTTCCGCAGTTTATGGGCGACAATATCAGCGCGACCCTGTATGCAACATTGAACGGCGAAACCGTTACGGACACGGTCGCCGAGTACAGCGTCAAGACCTATTGCGCAAATCAGCTTGGCAAGACGGACGATGAAGCACTCATCACGCTTCTGTCCGACCTTCTGACTTACGGCGCAGCCGCGCAGACCTACTGCGGCTACAAGACCGATGCGCTTGTCACGAACGGTCTCGACCTCGCACCGAGCACCTTCACTGCGCTTGAAAAGCAGAAAGCAACCTTTGCCGGTGAAAAGAGCAATGATGTCGATTGGACTTCCGCTACGGTTTGCCTTTCCAATGCACTTGGCGTACGCTTCTACTTCACCGCAGAGGCTACGGATGGGCTGACGGTTGATGTTACCATCGGCGACAGAGCTGAAACATTCGATGCTGATGATTTCGGCGAAGCAAGCAGCGGCAAGTATTTTGTCACACTCAAAGGCATCAAGGCAACAGAGTTTGACGAAGCTGTTACCGCGTCCTTCAAGCAGGGCGGCACGGCAATCGGCAGAACGGTTTCCTACTCCGTCAATACCTACATCAGCAGCACACAGGATTGCGGTACTGCAAATCTCGAAGCGCTTGTGAAAGCACTGTACAACTACGGTGCATCCGCAGTTGCATACGGAACTGTGAAATAAGCAGTCATTCTCCTCGGGGCGGCAAGATCCTACGCAACTTGCCGCCCCGGTACCCCTTGCATTTTTCAGCAGTACAACAGATAAAAAAGAAAATACTGGGATTGCCCGGCGACCTGACGGAGCAGCCCTTGAATATATCAGTTTATGTTTAAGCCACTATTACATTTTGAGGAGGAACAATTATGAAACGAACTTTGTCAATCATTTTGGCACTGGCAATGCTCCTAATCCTCGCAGTTCCTTTCGCTGCTTATGCGGAAGAACCTTCCAACACCTTCAACGGAAATCCCATCACATTTTCTGATTGGTCAAATGCCGGTTTCGGTGGCTGGAAAGAAGATGTCGGCATTCTGAAGCCCACGACGCTCACAGAGTACAATATGCTTCGCTTCGGCACTGCTCTCGGGAAGAACTATACCGTGGATATGGACGTCCGCCAGCTCGATACCACCTCTGGCTGGCAGACCATTCAGCTCGGTTTCGATGTTGCTGCAGGCGAGAATTTCACTCAAAGCGGACTTGTACTGGATATGCACAACGCAGGGGTCTGCCGCGTAATTACCTATAAGGACAGAGATAAGCATGACGGCACACCAGGCAGCTACGATAACCCCTATGGTGGCAACGGCGACTATGTCGCTTCAACAGACTGGTTCCATATCACGATTACCCGTGCCGGCAGCAACTATACCGTGAAGGTTGCCGGTACGACCTTGAACTTTAAGACGGACGGCTATAACGGCGGCTATTTGGTGCTTGGCTCTGTTGGTTCCCGCGAAGTCAACTACAAAAATGTAAAGATCACGTCGAATGCGACGGAAGAAGTTCCCGAAAATACTTTTAATGGCGAACAGATCCCCTTCTCCGATTGGGCTTTTGCCGGTATCGGCGAATGGAAAGAAGAAAAAGGTATCCTGAAGCCCACGGAGATCACGGAATATAATATGCTCCGCTTTGAAAAGGCATTGGGCAACGACTATACCGTAGATATGGATGTGCGTCAGTTAGACACTACCTCCGGCTGGCAGACCATTCAGATTGGCTTTGATGTCAACCCGGGCGAAAACTTCACGCAGAGCGGCCTTGTTCTGGATATGCACAATGCCGGTGTTTGCCGCGTTGTTACATATGCCAACAAGGACAGAAATGACGGTTCCATCGGCAGTTACAGCAAGCCCTACGGCGGCAACGGCGCTTACACGCCGACAACCGAATGGTTCCACGTCAGAATTACTCGCTCCGAAAACACCTATACTATCAAGGTTAATAACTCGACGCTGACCTTTGAAACCGACGCCTTCAACGGCGGTTATCTGGTGCTTGCATCTGTCGGCAACCGTGAAGTCAACTATAAAAATGTTCAGATTACTTCAGCGGCAGCACCGGAATTGCCGAAAAACATGTATAATGGAGAAGAGATACCCTTTACTGACTGGACAGCGTGCGGTATCGGCACGTGGAAGGAAGAAGACTGCGTCCTGAAGCCTGCAGAAATCACGGAATTCAATATGCTCAGCTTCAGCAAGAAACTCAGCGAAAACTATACGGTGGATATGGATGTCAAACAGACGGATACCACGTCCGGTTGGCAGACCATCCAGATCGGTTTTGAAGTCAATGCCGGCGAAAACTTTACGCAGAGCGGTCTTGTGCTTGACCTCCACAACGCAGGCGTCTGCCGTGTGGTTACCTATGCAAACAAGGATAAGGATGACGGCACGCTCGGCAGTTATGGCAATCCTTATGGCGGTAACGGCGCATATGTGCCGACAACGGACTGGTTCCATATCACGATTACCCGTGCCGAAAACACCTTTACCGTGAAGGTCAATGATACGACATTAACCTTCGAAGTTGATGCATTTAACGGCGGCTATCTGGTGCTTGGTTCCGTGGGCAACCGCGAAGTCAACTACAAAAATGTCGTGATCACGGCGCATTACCACAACTATACCGTGGTTGAGAGCGTCGAAGCGACCTGCGAACGGGATGGAAGCATTACTTACGAATGTGAGTGCGGTGCCAGCTACACTGATACGATTCCGGCCTCCGGGCATAACTTCGTTGGCGGCGTCTGCACGAACTGCGGTATGTCGGAGGGTCACGAGCACGACTATGTTGCAGGCGAGACTGTTGCTCCGACCTGCACGGAAAAGGGTTACACCGTTTACTCTTGTGAGTGCGGCGAAAACTATCAGGATGATTTTGTCGATGCACTCGGTCACGATTATGTTGCCGATGAAGAAGACAGTAAGGCACCTACATGCACAGAAGACGGTGTCAATGCTACCAAGTGCTCTCGTTGCGGTGACATGCAGACTGAGCCCATTGAAGCACTCGGCCATGACTATGTTGACGGTATCTGCTCTCGCTGCGGCGACGAGGATCCGAACTATGTAAAACCCGATCCCTGCGAAGGATATATCGATATCAATAGAGACAGTTGGTATCACGAAGCAGCTGACTTTGTAATCGCCCGTGGGCTGATGGGAAGTACCAGTACAGATGCACTGAGTTTTGAACCGACGACGGTCTGCACCAGAAGTATGATCGTGATGATTCTTTACAACATCGCAGGCAATCCGGACGTGGAATACGAAGCGAAGTTCCCGGATGTCCCGAATGGTCAGTGGTATACCAAGGCGGTGATGTGGGCATATCAGAACGGGATCGTCTCCGGCTACGATAACGGCAAGTTCGGACCGAATGACAAGGTCACCCGTGAGCAGATGGCGGTCCTTTTGAAGGGATATGCAGAATTCATCGGCAAAGATACTTCCAAGACCGCAGATCTCTCAAAGTTCCCGGACGGCAATAAGGCGACGTGGTCGAAGTCCTATATCTCCTGGGCAGTTGCTGAAGGACTGATCTCCGGCAAAGCGCAAAACGGCAAGACCTATCTTGACCCGCAGGGCGTTGCGACCCGCGCAGAGGTCGCTGCTTTGATCCGCGGCTTTGTCCTGAACATTCTCGAAGAGTAATATCACGCAACTGAAAAATCGTCATCTACCTGTACATCAAGTAAGACGCTCTTTCCCATAATACAGCATTCTTGTTCCTCCGGCAGGGGGCGCTTCCGCGCCCCCCCGTTGAAGGAACGGGAGTTTATCTGCACAATACTAAGATTGCGAGAAGGAAAAGAAATGAAAAAACGAATTCTGTCAATGCTTCTGATACTGACCTTGATCGTGACTCTTGCGGCACCGCTCACGGTCTTCGCAGAAGGCTCATCGAATACGTTTAACGGAAGCCCTATTCCGTTTTCCGACTGGGCGCAGGCCGGCTTCGGTGCTTGGGCAGAAGACGTTGGCGTCCTGAAACCGACAGAGCTCACAGAGTACAGTCTGCTCCGACTGGAGTATTCACTCGGACAGAACTACACGGTGGATATGGATGTCAAGCAGACGGACATCGGCTCCGGCTGGAACACGATTCAACTCGGCTTTGATGTCAATACTGCGGAGAACTTTACCCAAAGCGGTCTTGTTCTGGACCTGCACAATGCAGGCGTGGCTCGCGTGATCACCTATGCCAACAAGGATAAGAGCGCGGACTATCTCGGCAGTTACAGCAATCCTTATGGCGGCAACGGCGCATATTCGCCGACAACAGAATGGTTCCATGTCAGAATCGTTCGCTCCGGCAGCAACTATACCGTGACGGTTGCCGGTGTGACATTGAGCTTCGCAGCCGAAGGATTCAACGGCGGGCATCTGGTGCTTGGATCTGTAGGCAACCGCGAAGTCAACTATAAAAACATCATAATCACGACATCCGGAACGACCGACAATTCTAAAAACACCTTTAACGGGGACGTGATTCCGTTTTCTGACTGGACGGCAGCCGGTGTCGGTGCATGGACGGAAGAATCCGGCGTGCTGAAGCCTACGGAACTCACGGATTTCAGCATGCTTCGTTTTGAAAAAGCGCTCGAAGAGAATTATACGATCGAATTGGATGTCAAACAGACGGAACTTGGATCCGGCTGGAATACGATCCAGATTGGCTTCGATGTCAACCCGGGCGAAAACTTCACGCAGAGCGGTCTTGTCCTGGATATGCACAACGCAGGTGTTTGTCGCGTGATCACCTATCCTGACAGGGACAAGAGTGACGGAACTCTCGGCAGCTATGGCAATCCATACGGCGGCAACGGCAACTATACGGGATCGACGGGCTGGGCACATGTCAAAATCGTTCGATCTGGCAGCAACTATGCCGTGACAGTCAACAGTACATCTCTGTCATTCAAGGCAGAGGGCTTCAACGGTGGCTATCTGGTGCTGGGCTCCGTGGGTAGCCGCGAAGTTGACTACAAGAACATCAGCATAAAAACAGAGTCGGAGATTATTCCCGATCCTCCTGCGCCGATCGACCCCGGTGATGTTTCGCAAAGCGCTACGACCTTTAACGGCGAAAAAGTCCCGTTCACCAAGTGGCAGAACGCAGCTTTCGGCACATGGACGGAGAAAAACGGTGCTATTGCACCGGACAACGCAGAATCCGATTTTGCAATCCTTCGATTCAACGAAAATCTCGGCAACAAATACACGGTGGAATTCGACATGAAGCAGGAGGACAATACCTCCGGTTGGAACTCAATCCAATTTGGCTTTGAAGTCAATGCCGGCGAAAACTTCACGCAGAGCGGCCTACTGGCAGATCTGCATAATCTTGGTTTCAGCCGTGTTATCAATTTCCTTGTACGCGATGACGGAACTGCCCTCGGCAGCTATGGCAATCCTTATGGCGGCTCCGGCGGCTTCAGTGCAACGACCGATTGGATCCATGTGAAACTGATGCGCTCGGGCAACAACTTCCTGCTCACCTTTAACGACGGAAAAACACGCACGATCACCTTCAAAACGGATGAATTCAACGGCGGTTATTTCTGTATTGCTTCCAACGGATTCCGCATGGTTTCCTATAAAAATATCAATATCAAAACAGAGGCAGAGGATATTCCTGATCCGGTTGAGGATCTGGAAGGAAGTGCGACGACCTTTAACGGTAAAAAGGTCGCCTTCTCCAACTGGCAGAATGCAGCATTCGGCAGTTGGGAAGAGAAGAACGGCATCATTTCCCCGGAAAGCGACGCCATTGACTTTGCAATCCTTCGCTTCAATAAAGATCTCGGCAAAGAATACACGATTGAATTCGATGTAAAGCAGGAGAATAACGATTCCGGCTGGAACTCGATCCAGTTTGGATTTGAGGTCAATGCCGGCGAAAACTTCACGCAGAGCGGTCTGATGGCTGACCTGCACAACCTCGGCTTCAGCCGTGTCATCAATTTCCTTGTACGCGATGCTGCCGACACCCTCGGCAGCTATTCAAACCCCTACGGCGGCTCCGGTGGCTTCAGTGCCACGACGAACTGGATTCATGTGAAACTGATGCGCTCGGGCAACAACTTCCTGCTCACCTTTAACGACGGCAAGGAGCGCTCGATCACATTCTCGAGTGAGGAATTCAACGGCGGTCATTTCTGCATCGCTTCCAACGGATTCCGTATGGTTTCCTATAAGAATATCAATATCAAAACAGAGGCAGAGGACATTCCTGATCCCACCGAAAACCTGGAGGGAAGTGCAACGACCTATAATGGCAAGAAGGTTGCCTTCTCCAACTGGGTTAGTGCAGCATTCGGCAGCTGGGAAGAGAAAAACGGTGTTATTTCTCCGGAGAACACGAAATATGATTTTGAGATTCTCCGCTTTAACAAGAACCTCGGCACCTCCTATACGGTGGAATTCGATGTCAAGCAGGCCGATAGTTATTCCGGTTGGAACACGATCCAGTTCGGTTTTGAGGTAAATGCGGGAGAGAACTTTACGCAGAGCGGTCTGATTATGGATCTGCACAACCTCGGCTTCGCCAGAGTCATTAATTTCCCCGTGCGTGACAGCGGTGTCTACACGCTGGGCAGCTATGACAACCCCTATGGCGGCACTGCCACATTTACCGGTACGACACGATGGATGCACGTAAAGGTTGCACGCTCCGGCAACACCTTTAAGATCAGCTATAATGACGGTGCTCAGAAGAAAATCATCTTTACGACAAACAAGTTCAATGGGGGTTACTTCTGCATTGCTTCTAACGGTAACAGGAAGATCTCTTATAAAAACATTGTCATCGACACCATATCAAAACCGGATGTCAGCGGTATTTCAGACGGTGTGACCAATGATATTTCAAAAGATCGCGCTGTTTTTAAGGAAACAGAAGGCGGTGTCAACACCTTCAACGGCGAAAAGATCCCGGCAAGCCACTGGTCAAATGCGGGCTTTACGCCCTGGGTGGAAATCAATGGCATTATGACGCCGACCAGACTGACAGACTTCGGCCTGTGGCGCTATGACAGGGATCTCGGCGATACTTATACGATCGACCTGGATGTGAAGCAGGCAGATGTATCTAGCGGCTGGAACACGATCCAGCTCGGATTTGATGTCAAGGCAGGCGAAAACTTTACGCAGAGCGGCCTTACATTGGATATGCACAATGCCGGCATCGCAAGAGTGATCGACTTCACCAAGCAAAACGATAAGACAGTCTCCGTGGGTAGTTATGACAAGCCCTTTGGCGGCAGCGTGGATTACAGTGCCACGACGGAATGGATCCACATTAAGATCCAGCGTCTGAAGAGTTACTATACTATTACGATTAATGACGGCACGGTAAAGGTAATTCGGTTTGAGACGGAAGACTATAACGGTGGTCATCTGGTCATCGGTGCAGTCGGCAATCGTGATGTAATCTACAAGAACATTACGATCAGTGACTCCGTTGTCGCGCTGACGCCGGACCAGCCGGCATACCCTGAAAACATAGGCCTGACGACATATTCCTTCGACGGGAACAAGTTCGGCGAATGGGTGCCGACGGATGAAAGCGTCTGGCAGATCGAAGGAACGACGATGCTTCAGACATCGGAGAGCGGTGAACAGACCATTTATTACGACAGAGAAGAATTGCGTAATTTCAAACTGTCGCTCAATTACGATATGCTTTCCGAGAACGGTATCTTCGGCGTCAGTTTCCGAAAGAAAACGGGCGACGCTTCCTATAAAGGACTCGGATATTCTTTGATTTTTGATATGACCGGCGAAGAACATACGATGACCTTTGCGGACTATTCCACAAGCGGCGCGACGAGCCTGGATGGCTTCCCGCATACATTTGAGCCGGCGGGCAGCATCATAATCACGGCATCCGGCAACGAATTCTGCGTCTGGCTGGATGATGAACTGATCATCAACCTGACAAACAATGCCTATGCATTTGGTACGATTGCGCTGTTTACTGAGGGCTGCTCTGTTGAATTCTCTGATGTAAGCATCACTGCTGACGGGCTTCTGTCAGATACTGCGTGGGATATTATCGACGCCTTCCACAACGGAGAAGAACTGACGGAAGAAGACCTTGCAGCGTATAACGCGCTGGATGATTTCCAAAAAGCACTGTTCCCCAATGATGTGAAGCGCGCGCTAGAGCAGATCGGAAAAACAGAAGAGGATGAACCTGCTGAAAACGGGCCTGAACAGAAGAAAGGGTTATCACCCTGGGTATGGGTTCCCGCCTCTGTCGGTGTTCTCGGTGCAGGCGCGGCCATTGCTGCAATCCTTGTAAAGAAACGCAAAAAGCAGGAAGAAGAATCTTGATACCTGCAGTAAAGGAGAATACTATGAAAAAATATGTGAGACTCCTTACATTGTTCCTTGCATTGCTGATGCTGTGCAGTTGTGCAACGCCCGGCAATGACTCTCCGACAGGGGAGTCGACGGCGAGCACGACAGAAAGCAGCGATCCGGAAAAGAAAGGCTTCGGTCCACTGTGGCTGGCGGATCACTCGGCACAGGTCGAACTGCTCCCCACGGAAGCGACAAAACGCAACCGGGAGCTTGCGGCTGAGACATATGAGCGCTTTTTGACATCACCTCCCATCGACTTTCTCTACGGCGGCGAACTGTTTTCAGAGACACTCTCCGCTTGGGAGCGCACAGAATCGGCTTTGGAAAGCGGGACAACGATGACCTATACGCATAAAGCAACAGCGATGAAGGTCATACTGGGCTATCATTTCCACGAAGACAGCAGTGCAATCGAATGGGATATTCGCCTTGAAAATGGCGGAGCGGAAAACAGTCTGATGGTTGAAAATTTTCGGACGCTTTCGCTGCAGTTACCTTCAAAGAACAACACAAAACTCTTTTACTCCAAAGGCGGCAATGCCACAGAGGATGACTTTGCGCCTCAAATCAAGGCGCTAAAGAACGGAGACAACTGCAAAATCTTTCCAGCAGGCGGTCGTTCGTCCTCCGGCGTGATGCCGTTCTTCAATCTCTACACGGCAAAGGACGCAGGATTTATCGGTGCTTTTGGCTGGTCGGGGCAATGGATGCTCCAGGCAAACAAGGAAGACAATACTGTTTCGGTTGAGGGTGGAATGAGCGACTCCCGTTTTTATTTGACCGCGGGAGAAAGTGTCCTTCAGCCTTCTGTGCTGCTTATCCCGTGGGAAGGCGACGCGCAGGAAGCACATAATGATCTGCGAAGATATATCCTTGCATACCATACACCGAAAACAGAAGACGGTGGGCTCCCGACGGGCCCGATTTCCTACGGCGTATGGGGCGGTGACGGTGCCGAGATGCATCTTTCTCAGATTAAAGCACTGAATAACATCGCCATCGGGACTGACGCTTTGTGGATCGACGCCGGCTGGTACGGCTCGGACAATGCCATCAGCAAAAACACATTTGATTCCGTTTGGGTAGAAAACACTGGCACCTGGGACGAAACTCCCTCGCTGTACCCGAATGGTATGAAAGAAGTATCTGATGCGGCACACGATGCCGGACTAGCACTGAATCTGTGGTTTGAGCCGGAGCGTGCATTCAAGGGAACAAAACTCGTGACCGAGCATCCGGAATACTTCCTTTCACTCGAAGCAAATCCCGATAATTTTATCTTCAATCTCGGCGACGAAGAAGCACGCTTGTGGCTGACGGATTATATTGCCGGACTTATCAAAGAGTATGGCGTAGATATTTATCGTCAGGACTTCAATATTGAACCGCTGGATTATTGGCGTGCTGCAGACGGGGAGAACCGCAGCGGCATCACGGAAATGAAATACATCGAAGGGCTATATCAGTTCTGGGATGGACTTCTGAAACGGTGTCCCGGTCTTGTCATCGACAATTGTGCGTCCGGCGGACGCCGTCTCGACTATGCGGCACTTTCCCGTTCCGTTGCTTTGTTCAGAACGGACTATGTCTGTGATTCCGTTGCGGCAACAGCAGAAGGCAGCCAGATGGAATGGTACGGAATAAATTATTGGCTGCCGCTGCACGGCACATCAGCGATGGGGCGCACGGATTCCTATAATTTCCGTTCGACCTTCGGATTCTCTGTTCAGTCGCCTTCGGTGATTTCAAAGTCAGATGAACAGGTGATACTGAATGAGGAGTTTAAGAACCTGACGCCGTACTGTTACGGTGACTATTACCCGCTGACAGAATGTACAACCGACCAGACGGGCTGGTTCGTCTATCAGATGAACAGACGCGATTTAGGCAGTGGTTTCGTCTGCGCATTCCGACGGATGCAGGACGAGAACGTATTTATCACGCTTTCCCTCTCTGGGTTGGAGGCAGATGCGACCTATCAGGTCACAGTTACTGATACAGCGGAAGTCTATACTGCGACCGGCAGCGAGCTGATGAATGGTGGTCTGACGGTTACGATCGACAGAACGAAAGACAGCCGCGTGATTATGTATGAAAAACTCAGATAACACCTCCCGATTTGTGAAAAACATTTTTTGAGAGAAACAAAAATGAAAAAGTTTTTACCGGTGGTGCTGTGTATCATCCTTGTACTGACGATTATGTTGTTTGTGATAAAAGCACTTTTTCCTGCCTCAACGCAGAATGCAAGTGAAATTGTTCCGGAAAGTGCCTTCTCATTTCGCTTTGACGGCAAAAAATCCGCTGACCTGTTAAAGGAATGGACAAAGCAGACTTCGCAGGAAAAAACAAAAAACGGTATCCGACAAACGGTTTCCTGGACGGATCCGCAAAGCGGCCTACGCGTTAGTTTGGAGATCACGCAGTATGACGCCTCGGGAGCAATCGAGTGGGTCGCGCGGCTTGAAAATACCGGCAACGCAAACACTCCTCTCATCGAGGATTTCCGTATTGCGGATTTTGATGTTGACATTCAAAAGCCTGTTTTGAGTTATTCAAAGGGCACGGATATCCGAGAGGACGATTTTCTGTTTGTGCAGGAGTCGCTTGCCCTGTATTCCAACCGTACATTCTCGCCTCTGGACGGCAGATCGACATCCGGAGACTGTATGCCGTACTTCAATCTCAGTTCCGAAAACGGTGGACTGTTCCTCGCCATCGGCTGGTCCGGACAGTGGGAGGCGTCCTTTAAGCGGACATCTTCGGGTGTGCATGTGATCGCCGGAATGGAAAATACGCATTTTGTGCTCTATCCGGGGGAATCCGTGCGAACTCCATCCTTTACGATTCTGAGTTGGAACGGAACGGAGGAACAGAGCTACAGTCTGTGGCGTGAGCATATGCTTGCAGCACATACGCCGAAAGATGAAAACGGTGATGTTGTCACGCTGCCGGTTTCTAACGGTGCATGGGGCGGAGATGCGGCACAGACGCATCTTCAGACCATCCGGTATATCGGCAGCACCGGATATGATTATGATGCCTACTGGATCGATGCCGGGTGGTATGGCAGTGAGAACAATCACAGCAGCGACCAGTACGGTGACGAATGGTTCAAAAATGCCGGTGACTGGTATCACAACGAGATACTATATCCCGACGGATTGGCACCGATCAGTGAAGCCGCCCATAATCAGGGGATGGATCTTTTGCTCTGGTTCGAGCCGGAGCGTGCGTGGTGTGATTCACAGCTTGTCACGGAGCATCCGGAGTGGTTCCTGACCTGCGGGCAAACGGAAAACACCAGTTTCGTCTTCAATATGGGTGACCCCGAGGCCCGCCAGTGGATGACGAACTTTATCTCCCAAAAGATTACGGAATACGGCGTGGACATCTACCGTCAGGACTTCAATGTCGCACCGCTGCCTTACTGGCAGGCGGCAGATGCCGCCAATCGGCAGGGCATCACGGAGATGAAGTATATCGAAGGGTTGTACGCATTTTTGAAGGGGCTTACGGACCGGAATCCCGGCCTGATTCTCGATAACTGCGCAGGCGGCGGCAGACGGTTGGATTACGAGATCCTGACTTTGGCACTTCCTCTGTTCCGCAGCGACTATCAGTGTTTTGAGAACTATAAGACGACACCGTGCCAGGTACAGACGGACGGATTGTCACGCTGGGTACCGCTGAGCGGTACCTGCACGCAGCTTCGAGCGGGTGATACCTATTCTTTCCGTTCGAACCTCGCATATGCGATGCAGACACCGGCAACGGGACAGACGGCATGGCAGAAGGCGATGCTTACACAGTTCCACAATGTACAGCCGTTCTATACGGGCGACTATTATCGTGTGAGCAGCGGAAATGTTCAGTCGGACGCTGCATGGTATGCCTACCAGATGCATAGCAAGAACACAAAATCAGGCTTTGTGCTTGCGTTCCGCAGATCGGATGCCGCAAATCAGACGGAGACTTTGAACATTTATGTGCCGGACGCTGTCACGAGCATCACCTTTACTGACGCCGATTCCGGTGAGACCTGGACAGTATCTGCCGAGAGTGCGGCGGAGAATCGGCTGGTACTGTCAGTAACAGCCGAAGATGCTCTGGAAACAAAATTGTTATTCTATGAAATGAAATAAAAAAGGAGCGTTTTACAATGAAGAACAGTCTTAAAAAACTACTGGCACTGCTGTTGGCAATTTTAATGTTTACAACATTATTTGTCGGCTGCAGCAACGAACCCACCAACCCCGGCAACCCGAATGACCCTGCTGACACCCGCGCCGATTCAAGCGATGTGCCGGGGGACATCGACTGGAGCAAAGAGAAGAAGATCACCATCGATGTGATGACCTTCGATACGGGCGATGCAGATCCCAACAGCCAGAACGATCGCGTTAAGCAGTACATTGAAGAAAAATTCAATGTTCGCTTCAATGTCAGCACGGTGACCTACGGTACGACCTACCTTGAAAAACTCAATGTGGTCATTGCCGGCGGTGACTATCCCGACCTGTTCAAGGCGATGTGGGCAGACAACATCAAGCAGTATTATGAAGACGGTCTTCTCGTCGACATTGACGCTCTTGCAAAAGAAAACGGCTTCACAAATCTGCAGGCATATCTTGGTGAAGCCCGTGCATATCAGAACCTGACTGCATATGACGGCGATTTCTATGCGATCCCGATGAAGATCGGCGTCTATCAGCACGGCCTGTGGTACCGCAAAGACTGGCTGGACAAGCTCGGCCTTGAAGTGCCTACGACGATGGATGAGTTCTATGAAGTTGCAAAGGCAATGAAGGAAGCCGACCTTGACGGGATGAATACCTACGGCTTCTCCGCAGACTCTTCTTGGTGGCTCAATCACTTCCACTGCATGTACACCGGCGCATGGGATTACAAGCTGATGGAGGACGGCACGATCCAGCACTACAGAGCGCTTGACGAGATGCGCGATTCCTACGCTTTCTGGGCAAAGATGTATGCTGAAGGCATCCTCGACCAGTCTATCTGCACCGGCACAAGCTCCCGCGAACTGTTTGTCTCGGGCCGTACGGGTATGATGATGCGTGACTGCTACGCAAAGGATATTCAGTATGTTTTCGACCAAATCAAGGCAATTAACCCGGAAGCAGAGGTCGGTATTATGCTGATGCCTGCAGGGCCGCTCGGCTCACATCAGATTACCGGAACACCCTACCTTGACTATACTGCAATTTCCACAACCGCAGAGGACCCTGTGAGAATTGCTGCAATTCTTGACTACATTCTTTCCGATGAAGGCCAGGATCTTCTCCGCAACGGCATTGAGGGCGTCCACTACACAAAGAATGCAGACGGCACGATCACCAAGCACCCGGAAGAATACGAAAAGGATAAGTTCGGCACGGGCGACTACGGCATCCACTGGATGATGAGCCTTGTTTACTCCGATCCATATTATGTTGCAGATGACTATGAATATGTTGACTTTTTCAACGAGACCTCGACACGTCTGCAGGATGCATTCGACACCGATTATTTTGTTACCTCCTTTGCTCCCCTGGATGGCTATTCCTCTGATGTAACAGAGAAATATCTGCCGAAATTCAACGAACTTTACAACCAGTTCGACCAGAAGTTTATTATGGGCGAGTTGGAGGTCAACGACGAAAACTGGAAGCTTTGGAAAGATACCATCGAATCTGAAGCCCATTATAGCGAATTAGTTGCTGACTGGACCAAAGCATATCAGGACTATCTTGCGGCAAACGGCGGTTGACCGCATGCCCGACCGCAATGCCGCGCATAGGCATCAAATGGAGGACACTTTATGAAAAAAACTTTGAAAACGCCGGACAGCGCTGTCCTTGAAAACAAGGGGAAAAAGAGTTTCCGGACACATCTGCAAAAATATGGTGCGTATTATGTGATGCTGATCCCGCTGTTCATTTTCCTTATCGTTTTTTGCTATGTTCCGATGGGCGGCACGGTAATGGCATTTCAGGACTTCCGCCCTGTGCGAGGATTTTTCAAAAGTGATTGGGTCGGTTGGGAAAACTTTGTTGAGGTGTTCAGCGACAAAATGTTCTGGAGCCGCCTGAAGAATACTGTCATCATCAGTGTTCTGAAGATCCTGTTTACCGCACCGGCACCTATCATTCTGGCCCTGATGCTCAATGAGGTCAGAAATACAAAATTCAAAAGAACGGTCCAAACGATTGTTTATATGCCCCGCTTTATTTCCTGGGTGGTTGTTGTTTCAATCATTCAGGCACTTCTCGATGTGCAGGGAGGACCAATCAACACCCTGCTGATGAATCTGGGAATCATTGACAAGCCCATCCTCTTTATGGGCGAGAAAAAACTCTTCCGAGGAATTCTCGTTGCAACAGAAGTGTGGAAGACCGTCGGCTGGAGTTCAATTATTTATCTGTCGGCGCTGACCAACATCAATCCGTCGTACTATGAGGCGGCTGAATTGGACGGTGCCAGCCGTTTTCAAAAAATCTGGTATATTACATTGCCGCTGATTAAGCCCACGTTTATGATCCTTATCATCCTCTCTATGGGCAGCATCCTCAGCGCGGGATTTGATCAGATTTACGCAATGTCAAATTCTGCCGTCCTGGAGGTCGGCGACATTATCGATACTTATGTTTATAGAAGAGGACTGGCAGAGCAAAACTTCAGTTACGCTGCTGCGGTCGGCCTGTTTAAGAGTGTCGTAAGCGTATTTCTCGTCTGCGGTGCAAACTGGCTCGCACGGAAAACTGAAAACGAGTCGCTGTTCTGATGGAGGGAAAAATGAAACAGATAAAAAGCAATGGAAGACCGCGCCGAAAAATCAGCGCATTTACGGTGATTAACACGACGCTTCTGTGCTTGATCGCGTTTATGATGTTTTATCCGTTCTGGTATGTTTTAACAGGATCCTTTATGTCTACAGACGAGTCTGTTACGAACATTTTCCATTTGATTATCAAGCATCCGACGCTGGACGCGTATAAGACCTTTTTCTCGTCCATAAATGTCGGCACACATTTTCTAGCCAGTTTCTATTCCTCTGTTTTCGGCATGATTGTGAGCCTGATCTGCACGTCGATGGCGGCATATGCGCTTTCACGGCGCGGGCTGCCCGGAAAGACGCTTGTGATGAAGATTGTTTTGGGCGCGATGCTGTTCAGTGGCGGTCTGATCCCACTTTATATGATCATCCGAAACCTCAAAATGATCAATACCTGGGAATCGCTTTGGGTTCCGGGACTGATCAACCTGTATTATATGATCATTATGCGCACATATTTTCACGGGATTCCGGAGGAATTGCTCGACGCGGCAAGAATCGACGGAGCAGGCGAATGGAGGATCTTCTTCAAAATCGTTTTACCCAATGCTCTGCCAATTCTTGCAACGATTGCGCTGTTCTATATGGTTGACCGCTGGAATGACCTGATGAGTGGTATTATTTACATTAACGATGTCAATCAGCAGCCCTTGCAAGCTATGCTTTTCCGCATCATCAACAATCAGACCGGATTGGCGGGAACCCCTGTTTCATCGACTGCAGGTTCTATGCGTGTGACATCTGAAACAGCAGGATATGCGGCAACGATCATTACGATGCTGCCGATTATGTGCGTGTATCCGTTCCTTCAAAAGTATTTTGTGCATGGCATGATGGTCGGCTCGATCAAAGACTGACCTGTTTTCGTGTACACGAAAATGTGCTATGTCAGCATTCTTTACTACCGCTAAGGAGAGAGCAAGATGAAAAAAATTCTGTCAATGTTTCTGATACTGACTTTGGTTATTAGTTTTGGAGCACCTTTTACGGTGCTTGCGGCCGGGTCATCGAACACTTTCAACGGAAGTCCCCTACCCTTTTCCGACTGGTCGCAGGCTGGCTTTGGCACATGGACAGAAGAGTCCGGTGTGTTAAAGCCCCTGCAAACGGCAGAATACAATATGCTTCGGCTGGAATATCCTCTTGGACAGAATTACACGGTAGAGATGGATGTCCGTCAGTTAGATACCACTACAGGGTGGAATACGATCCAGCTTGGTTTTGAGGTCAATGCAGGGCAAAACTTCACGCAAAGCGGGCTCGTTTTAGATCTGCACAATGCAGGCGTTGCTCGCGTGATCACCTATGCAGACAGGTATTCCGGCAGTGGCGTTGTCGGCAGCTATGACAATCCTTACGGTGGCAATGGCGCATATACCGGCACAACGAACTGGGTTCATGTCAGCATTGTCCGAGCCGATAGCAGTTACACTGTGCAGGTCGGCAACACAACGCTGTCATTTACAACCGATGCCTTCAATGGCGGCTATCTGGTGCTCGGCTCCGTGGGCAATCGCGAGGTCAACTACAGAAATGTCATGGTTACGACGGCAGCTGCGCCGTCAGCGGCAGCGAGCGTCTTCCAAAAAGAAGAGATCCCGTTCTCCGACTGGACGAATGCCGGCTACGGTGGATGGACAGAGCAGTCCGGCGTGCTGAAGCCTACAGAGCTTACTGATTTCAATATGCTCCGCTTGAATTATCCTCTTGGACAGAATTACACGGTAGAGATGGATGTACGCCAGCTTGATACCACCACAGGCTGGAATACAGTTCAAATCGGATTTGACGTCAATGCCGGCAACAACTTTACCCAGAGCGGCCTGGTGCTGGATATGCACAACGCCGGCGTCTGCCGTGTGATTACCTATGCTGATAAGGACAAAACAAACGGTGCCATCGGCAGTTACGGCAACCCCTACGGTGGCAATGGCGCATATACGGGAACAACAAACTGGGTTCACATTAAGATCACCCGATCCGGCAGCAGTTACGCTGTGAAGGTCGGCAATACAACGCTGTCGTTTACAACCAGTGCCTTCAACGGCGGATATCTTGTACTTGGCTCTGTGGGCAGCCGCGAGGTCAACTACAGGAATGTAAAAATATCAAAAGAAATTTCGTTTTCCGATTGGTCAAATGCCGGCTACGGCAACTGGACAGAGGATGAGGGCATCTTTAAGCCCACGGAGATCACTGAGTCCAGTATGCTCCGCTTCAACAAACCGCTCGGACAGTTTTACACTGTAGAGATGGATGTCCGCCAGCTTGACACCACCACAGGCCGGAATACGATCCAGCTTGGTTTCGAGGTCAATGCGGGACACAATTTCACACAAAGCGGACTTGTTTTGGATATGCATAATGCAGGTGTTGCCCGTGTGATCACTTATGCCGACAAGGATAAGAGCGACGGCACATCCGGCAGTTATGACAACCCCTACGGCGGCAATGGCGCTTATACGCCGTCTACGGACTGGATACATATCAGCATTACACGTGCCGGTGATAATTTCACCGTGACGGTAGACGGCACAACATTGACCTTTACAACGGAGGCCTTTAACGGTGGCTATCTAGTGCTCGGTTCTGTAGGCAACCGCGAGGTCAACTACAAGAATATAACGATCACCACCGGTCACTGCTATGTGGACGGTGTCTGTGAAAACTGCGGTGCAGAAGATCCGAGTGCACCGCCGATCAAACTAAAATCCGCAGCGCTGCACATCAACGAAAGTATCAATATGATCTACACCGCAAAGGTAGCCGCATCTTGTGAAGATCCCTATATGGTGTTTCACTATCTGGACGGTGACTACACGGTTACAGATTATACTGTAAACGCAGCTGGTCTGTACTGCTTTGAGTTCTCCGAGATTGCACCGCAGCATATGGGTGACAATATCAGTGCAACGGTTTATGCCACCAGAAACGGCGAGACAGTTTCCGATACCGTTTCTTCCTACAGCGTTAGAACTTACTGTACAAAGCTGCTTGCGACGACGGACAATGCGGCACTGACAACATTGCTGTCCGATCTGTTGACCTACGGCGCGGCGGCACAGACATACACAGGTTACAATACAGACACACCGGTCACGAGCGGGCTTGCCCTCACACCGAGTTCCTTCACAGCACTTGAAGGCAAGAATGCTTCCTTTGAGGGAGTGCAGGACGAAAATACCTGCTGGATCGGCGCAGGACTGGTGTTGTCAAATTATGTTGCTACGCGGTTTGCTTTTGTGACAAACAGTGTAGACGGCCTTACAGTGAAAATCAGCAATGACGGAAAAACAGAGGAGTTCACTTTTGATGATTTCGTCGCTGAGGGCGACGGAAAATATGCTGTCCTTTTCCGCGGAATCAAGGCAACAGAGTTCGATGATACCGTAACGGCAAGTTTCTTCCGGAACGGGACACCGCTCGGAGCAGCCTTGAATTATTCCGTCAACACCTATATCTGCGCGAAACAAAATGATTCGGATGAAAAACTTGCCGCACTGGTGCAGGCACTGTATAATTACGGAGCATCTGCGGCGGAATACGAAGGATCTGCAGCAAATCCCTTCTCGGATACTCTTCCCGGCGTTGAGCTGGAAGATCTTATTTCGTTCTCCTTCGGCGGGCAGGACTCTGCCGGTTTGTTAAAGGGCTGGACGAAACAAACAACAAAGGAAAAGACAGAGAACGGCAACGTACAGCAGGTTTCCTGGACAGACCGGCAAAGTGGTCTGCGCGTGATTTTGGAGATCACGCAGTACGATACTTCCGGGGCAATCGAGTGGGTCGCTCGGCTTGAGAACACCGGGAATGCAAACACTCCTCTCATCGAGGACTTCCATATTGCGGATTTTGACATTGGCATCCAAAAGCCTGTTTTGAGTTATTCAAAGGGTACGGATGTTCGTGAAGACGATTTCCTGTTTGTGCAGGAGTCGCTTGCCCTGTATTCCAACCGTACATTCTCGCCTCTGGACGGCAGATCGACATCCGGAGACTGTATGCCGTACTTCAATCTCAGTTCCGAAAACGGTGGACTGTTCCTCGCCATCGGCTGGTCCGGTCAGTGGGAGGCGTCCTTCAAGCGGACGTCTTCGGGTGTGCATGTGGTTGCCGGAATGGAAAATACGCATTTTGTGCTCTATCCGGGTGAATCCGTGCGAACCCCCTCTTTTGCGATCCTGAGTTGGAACGGAACGGAGGAACAGAGTTACGGTCTGTGGCGCGAGCATATGCTTGCAGCACATACACCGAAGAATGAAAACGGTGATGTTGTCACGCTGCCGGTTTCTAACGGTGCGTGGGGCGGAGACGCAGCACAGATGCATCTGCAGACCATCCAGTTTATCGGCAACACCGGATATGATTACGATGCCTATTGGATTGACGCCGGCTGGTTTGGCAGCAATGACAGCCACAGTGCTGACCAGTACGGTGACAAATGGTTCAAAAACGCCGGCAACTGGTATCATAACGAGGTTCTTTATCCCAACGGATTGGCTCCGATCAGTGAAGCAGCTCATAATCAGGGAATGGATCTTTTACTCTGGTTTGAGCCGGAACGAGCCTGGTTTGATTCGCAGATCGTAGCCGAACATCCGGAGTGGTTTTTGACCTGCGGAGCTACGACGAACACCAGCTTCGTCTTTAATATGGGGAATCCCGAGGCCCGCCAGTGGATGACGAACTTTATCTCCCAAAAGATTACGGAATACGGCGTGGACATCTACCGTCAGGACTTCAATGTCGCACCGCTGCCTTACTGGCAGGCGGCAGATGCCGCCAATCGGCAGGGCATCACGGAGATGAAGTATATCGAAGGCCTGTACGCATTTTTGAAGGGCCTTACGGACCAGAATCCCAGCCTGATTCTCGATAACTGCGCAGGCGGCGGCAGACGGTTGGATTACGAGGTCCTGACTTTGGCACTTCCGCTGTTCCGCAGCGACTATCAGTGCTTTGAGGACTATAAGACGACACCGTGCCAGGTACAGACGGACGGTCTGTCTCATTGGGTGCCGCTGAACGGTACCTGCACGCAGCTTCGTGCGGGCGACACCTATTCTTTCCGTTCGAACCTCGCATATGCAATGCAGACGCCGGCAACAGGACAGACGGCATGGCAGAAGGCAATGCTTACACAGTTCCACAATGCACAGCCGTTCTATAGGGGCGACTATTATCGTGTGAGCAGCGGAAATGTTCAGTCGGATACTGCATGGTATGCCTACCAGATGCATAGCAAGGACACAAAATCAGGTTTTGTGCTTGCGTTCCGTAGAGCAGATGCCGCAAATCAGACGGAGACTTTGAGCATTTATGTGCCGGATTCTGTTGCGAGCATCACCTTTACTGATGCCGATTCCGGAACAAAGTGGACGGTTTCAGCTGAGAATGCAGTTGACAACCGGTTGCCGCTGTCTGTGACGATTGGCAGCAAGCTTGCATCGAAATTGCTGTTTTATGTAATGAACTAAAAGGGATGAAATTATGAGTCGATTCATTTCTTACGCATGCTCAGATAACGGCATAAGGTATCATTCCGGGATGCTTGCCTACGATGAAAAAATGGCGTTTGGCAGACTGGTACCGCGGTATCTCAATACTTGCGGACAGATCCTTCCGGAAATGCATTTGTCGGATGCTCTGTTTTCTGCACCGGATGAAAACGTGTTTTCGCTCACAGTCAACGGCAAACGGCTGGATTATGGCTGGGAACTCGTTCACACGCAGAAGGATGACAAGTGTGCGTACGCTCGTCTTCGCCATACAAGCGAGCCGGTGGAGGTCGTCGTCGAAACGCGTGCTGACGGGAAAAACTGGCTGTCAAGAGCGCTGACAATCACGAATCTCAGCGACCGGATGCTTGCAATCACTGAAGTTCAGCCGCTTTGCGGAAAACTCTGGCGGCATCACTTTGCTAACGGTATTTTGAGCTATCGCCCGGAAGAATGCGGTGCTACGCTGGATACGATGTTTGAAGTGGGCTACGCCGAGCAGTGCAAGTGGGGACTTGAAGGCGACTTTGCGTTCCACCCGCTGTGGGAACGCCTTTCCTACGACGGTGGCTTCAACGGCAGGTCTGGCTGGTCACGCCCGGCATTTGTTCTGAAGAACAATCTGAACGGTCAACTGTTCTGCTGCGAATTCGGCTACAGCGGAAACTGGAAAATGGTTATTAGCCCTGACATCAATGCAGACAAAGCTTCTGCTTCCTTTGAAATCGGCATTGCAGCACCGGAAGGAGAGTGTGTCCGTGTTCTGCAACCTGCCGAAACTGTGCGGACACCCGAAGCCCATTTTACGCTCTGCAGCGAAGGCACGCAGGCACTGATGCAGTCCCGCCACCGTTTTGTGCGCGAAGAAATTATGCCGAAGGATCCGATCGGCGCCTGCAGGATCGAGGCAAATCACCGTGGCTATTTGTGCGACAGAGAAAACGAAAACGGAATTATGCGCGATATGGAAGTCGCTGCAAAAGCAGGTGTGGAGCTTTATGTCATTGATGCCGGCTGGTATGGAAAAGAGCCGAATGTTTGGTTCAATAATGTAGGCGACTGGCATGCCGGATCCTGGCTGCCGAATGACCTGTATCCCATGATCAACCATGCAAAAAAACTCGGAATGAAATTTGGCCTTTGGATGGAGATCGAAGCGGCAGGCCCGCAAAGCGACATCCGCAAAGCGCATCCCGAGTATTTCCTCAAAAGACACGGCGAACCTTGTGCAGACGGACGTGCTTTGGATCTGTCAAATCCAGACATTGTCGGTTGGGTGGAAAATCAGATCCGCGATGTGATTGAACGGTACGATTTGGATATGTTCCGCATCGACCACAATCACTATTTAATGGAAGGCGGCACGCGGACTGTCGGCGGTGTTGTTGAGAATCTGACATGGAAATATTATGAGAATCTTTATGAAATGTTTTCGAGGATTCTGCGGGATTATCCGAATGTATCTTTCCAAAACTGCGCTGCGGGCGGGGGCAGACTCGACTTCGGCATTTTACGTTATTTCCACCATACGGAGATCTCCGACTGGGCACGTCCTCCGCGAGATCAACGCATTTTTAACGGTATGCTGGCACAACTTCCCCCGGAGATCCAGCTTCTGATCTGCGGTACGGAGGTTTGTGAACATGTGCAGTCCTCCGATATACTTTCTCAGATGCATAGTGTTATGCAAGGGAGAATGATTTTCCGCGGTATCTCTCCGACAGAAGCGGAACTGACACCGGAACTGCTTCGGACAATCCGCACCCGAACAGACCTGTACCGAGAAAAACTTCGGCCTGTTCTGACCGGGCAATGTGTTGTGTATCAGCATGAGCAGCCGAAGGGCGTTCTTGCGGCAACACGGTTTTCTGTCAATGAGTACGCATTGCCTGAAGGAAGCAAGGCGTTTGCCGTCGTGCAAAAACTCTCCGCAGAAGCGGAGCCGCAATACAGACTTTGTTTTCGCGGCCTGCGTGCGGACAAAACATACAAGGTTTTGTGCGACAGAAGCGGGCAGCAGTTTTCAATGACCGGTCTGGAACTGATGCAGAATGGTCTGATGCTACAGTTGGAGCACTGCCTTTCCAGCGAATTGGTTTATGTGGAAACTTCTGACCACTTATAAGCGCAGAAATCCGAATGATTCCCGGCAGAGTTTTAGACCGCCGATATGATTATTGGAACCGTATCTTCATATGAATGCAGAGGTCGTGGATGCCGCGGCAGTTATTCCCACGGCAGAAGTCGATGACAACTTCACCTCCAACCATCAGGACATCTGCTTCACGATGAACCCTGCACTGATTCATCTGTTTGACGCGGAAACGGAGCAGAACCTGCTGTAAGACCATGTCTTGAACAATCAAATAACCAAACAAAAAAATAAAGGGAATCGAGAATGCCCGTAGCGAGCAGCGGTTTCGCACCCATTGTCCGCATCGGTTGACCCGTTAAATTGCAAATGCCCTACTGACTTCAAAAATGTCGGTAGGGCGGTTATTTTTTTTATGGTAAAAGACTTCTGAATGTGTTGAGTATTAGATTCACTATATAGGGGAAGGCAAACTATTCAGATGTAGAAAAATTCACATTTGCATGATATACTAGGTCATAGTAGTTTAATGGGATGGTGTGCCATTTTGTCGGTTGCACCCCCCCTTTAATTGCTGAGTGGAAATGAGCAACAAATTTTAATTTGTTATTGCATTGGAATTTGCTATAATTAGAGTAAGAAATCATAATTTAAGGAGAAAATGACTCATGAATATAGAGAGGATTGAAAAAAACAGTGTGA
>R25__coassemble_517_pt1 | contig 22908 bp, 21 predicted proteins | sample R25__metabat2_low_PE_026 | metagenome-assembled genome bin R25
ATCTGTCCGTATCGGGTTTTGTATCTGTTATTCTGCGGCAGAAGGCTTACTTTTCAGGTGCTTTTCAAGGTAACAGGTACTTACGAAAATTGCAGGGACAGATTGCCACGACCAGTCTGCGGACTGGTCTCGCAATGACACATCAAGAAGTGCGGTGCAAATCAGTCCGCTGAATTCCGGTTTATCGGGCTTCCAGATACTTATCCAGCAATCGGGCGGCGGTCACGACAAATCTTGCACAGGGGCGGGTACGGTAGTATTCCTCCGTGCGCTCCTCCGGCATCGGGGCGGTGTCCTTGTTGAGGTTTGCCATCAGTTCCCGGCACAAAAGTGTCCCATAAACCTCCCGGAACTGTGCCGCAAGTTCCTGCACTCTGGCATAATGCGCACCCTTTTCGGCGGTATCGCAGCGGTCGTCAAAGCCGTACACCGCACCGAGCACCAGAAACATTCCGGTCACGGCACCGCAGGTGTCCCGCATCCGCCCCATCCCCGCGCCGAAAGAGGATGCCAGCCGCAGAGCCGTCTGCCGTTCGATCCCGGTCACATCGGAAAAGGCGGCGAACACCGCCTGTGAACAGTTGCACCCGCCGCAAAACAGCGAGGCGGCAAGTTCGTCATGCTTCATCGTCTTTTCCCTCCGGGGAGAATTCCGGGAATTTTACGCCGCGGAGTTTCAGAATGGCGCGGATGGGATAGTAGCGGTCAAGATAGTATTCCTCAAACCATTCATAGGTCGCCGCCGGAAGCTGACGCAGTTCCGGTGCATCACAGCGGATCAGTTCAAAGGTCGTGCGGTCACCGGCGATCAGTGCCGCAACGGCTTCCGTCTGCCCTTCTTCCGCCAGCCGCGCAAGCAGAGCATCGATGATCGTTGCACAGGCGCGCTCGGTTTCTTCGGCGTAAAGTTCTTTGGTCGCAAACCAAAATAAGAAGTCGGCAAGTTTCAGTTCCCGGCGCACCGTCACCTGTGACAGCCGGAAAAAGCCCAATCCGTCTTCATTTTTCAGCACATTGATCAGATATTCCAGCAAAGCGTCCTCCAGACAAAGACAGTCCAGAAACGCCTCATAGGCATTTTGCTTTTCGGCAGGCTCCTCCGATGCGGAGGGGGCGTTCTCTTCCCCTGCGGAGACTGCCTGCCGCATCACGGCGGCAAGTTCGGCGGGGTCAAAACGGTCATATGCCTCCTGCGGGATCTGCGTTCCCTCTGCCGCCGCACACAGACGCACAAATTCCGGGATGCCGATGGCGGCGATCTGTGCCTGCAATTCCATTGCCCGCTCGGTCGGATCTTCTTTTTTGCTCCCGAGACCCTCTACCGTCAGACTTCCCTCACATACGGCGGTCAGGTACCGGAGATAGTATTCAAACAACGACATAATGGTTTGTCCTTTATTTTTTCATCATACGGATATCTTCGCCCAGAAATGCGATCAGCCTGTAACTTCCGAGGATCCGGGAGGCGATCTGCGGAGAATAGCGGGAGGCAAGTTTGTCCGGCTCCAGATTGGTGGAGATGATGACGGCTTTGCCCGTGACCAGACGGGAGTTGACCAGCGTATAGAGTGCGGACACGGAAAACTGGGTCGTCATCTCCGTGCCGAGGTCATCCAGAATAAGCAGGTCACAGTCAAGATATTTGTTCAGGATGGCTTCCTCTCTGCCGTCAAATTTCACGGCTTCAAAGTCGGAAAACACTTTGGATGCCGTTTCGTAAACGACCGAAAAGCCGTTGTCCGCGACGACTCTGCCGATGCAGGCGGAAAGAAAGGTCTTGCCGAGTCCGGTGGCACCGGAAAACAGAAGATTTCCCGCGCCCTCATGAAACTCTGCCGCATATTTTTTGCAGACGGCGAGATTGTGCTTCATCATCTGCCGGGGACTGACTCCCTGCTCCGCATCGCAGACCTCGGAGTAATATTGCAGAGAAAAATTTTCAAACCGTTCCTTACCGGTACAGAACAGAGAGGTCAGTTCCCGCTTCTGCTCCTGCCGGCAAAGTTCCCGCAGACATTCACACATTTGCGCACCGACATAGCCGCTGCCGCCGCACTTGTCGCAGATGGGGCTGTCGTCGAGATAACCCTCTTCAAAATCCCAGGTCTGCAGCAGCCATTGCCGCTCCTCCTGCAGGGCAAGGTTCCGGTCACGCAGGGCTTCGATCACAGCGGTCGGGTCCTCTCCATGGCTGATGGCGGTACACGCCGCATCGGCGACCGTTTTTCGGAGTGCAAGATCGATCTCCCGCAGACGGGGATACTGCCGATAGGCTTGTTTCAGATGTTCGGCATAGGTGCTTTCGCGTTCTCCCTTTGCCGCCGCCAGCCGTACCTTTGCGCGTGTGATAACGGAATCAGAGTACGCCATTTTTTTCTCCCTCCTCATCGGCAAGTGCCTGTGCGATCGCCTGCCGCATCATCGGGCTGAGCGGCTCCCCGTGCTTCTGGAAATCGGACGGTTTCTGCGGTGCGGGCTTTTTCTGCGCAGGTCGGTCATTCTGCCGGATCTGCGTCACGGTGTAAAGTTTTTGGGAATCCCAACTTTTGAGAATAGAATTCATATAAGGCCATTTGAGCTGTCCGGTGTTGACACAGGTCTTTTCGTATGCCAGACGGATCTCCTCCATGCCGAAGCCCAGTTCCAGCCAGGAGCGGATGTAATCCTCCTCCCGTTTTGTCAAGGCTCTGCCGTCAAGCCCCATCACCTGTGCCGCATTGCGGATGCGGATGTTTTTCTCCGTGTGGAGCCGCACATAGGCGCAGGCGGTCTCGACCGTGTCGATGCCCTCATCTGCCCAGCGGTACGCCTCCTGCTCGATCACGCGGAAGGACGGACGGCGGGCACTGCCTCTGCTCTGACTGCGGTCATAACAGTAGGTGATGAGGATGCTGATGACCTCACAGGGCAGACCGAGATAGTCCGTCATCGACAGCAGGATTTTCAGATCCTCGACCGAGAGTACCTTGCCGAGCCTGCGCTGGGTCTCCCGCTCCAGTTTGCGGAAGTCGGATGCGGGATCCTCCAGTGCCCGGGTCACATCAGCCTGCGTATAGACCGGGGGCTCCGAGGACTGCTGAAAGCGGGGGGCGGGCATTTCCCACAGACCGACCCTGCGCAGTACCGAGGCGGCAGTCTCCAGCCGTGTGCCGTCCAGACCGGCAGACTGCGGCGGGGTGTCGGACCTTCCGCAGAGGAACAGAAGTGCCGCATCCGCACTGGCGGTGCCGAGCAGTCTGCGCAGTTCATCCGATGAAATTTCGATATTCTTCACGGCGATCCCCCTCCCTTCGCGTTTGCTCCACATTATAGCACACGATCCGGCATTTGTAAACTTTCCGAAATCTTTTTGTGAATTTTCCTGCTTTGGATTGCAACGGAGACGGTTTTATGTTACAATCCGAGCAGAATTTATGCAAAGGTTGGTATATGCTATGTTTTGTAAATTTTGCGGCGCAGAGTTTGACGATGCGCTGACCGTCTGCCCCTCCTGCGGACAGACAGCGGCAGAACCCGAGACAGAGCAGGAGACGGAAGTGCTCCCGGAGCAGACACTCTGCGGGGGATCCGGAATTTCCGGGGAGTGTCCTGCGGAAACAGAATTGCTTTCTGCCGACGCAGCGGAGGCTGTATCTGCACAGGAGCCGGAAGCCGCGCAGGAGCCTCCGGAAGAGACTCCTGCGGAGGAAAACGGCTTTGCAGAGCCTGCGGAAAAGCCAAAATCCGCATTTCCCGTTTTGGCGGTGATCCTCTGCGGTCTTGCCGCCTGCGCGGTCGCGGCACTGATCGTGTTCGGACCGAAACTGATCGCCTCGCTGAAAAAGTCCGATCCCACGGTGACGACTGCAGAGACTCTCGGTGAAGATGCCGGACTGACGGATCGGGGCTGTTATGCGGTGCAGGACATCGACAGCCCGGACGATCCCCGGATGGCGCAGACAGTTGCCTCCTGCGGAGACACGCAGCTGACCAACAGCGATCTGCAGATCCTTTTCCGCATCGAATACGAAAACTTTATGTACTATGCGCCCTACTATGCGATGTACGGAATGGAAACGCCGGACGAGACGGTGCCGCTGTCCGATCAGATCCGGACGGAGGACGGCTTGAGTTGGGAACAGTACTTCCTGAAATCTGCACTGGAATACGGCGAGGAACTTGCCGCCGTGCGGGAAGAGGGACGGAAAAACGGCTTTGAACTGGATGCCGAGACGCAGAAGGTCATCGACGGTCTGGCACAAAATTTGGAGGACGAGGCTGTTGCCAACGGCTTTGACTCCGCACTTGCCTATATACAGGACGGCTACGGGACCGGTGTATCCGTGGAGAGTTTCATCCGGTTCTATACGCTGTACACCTATGCCAACACCTATGAGCAGGAGATCTACAACGGTCTGACCTGTACCGAGGCGGAGGTAAACGCTTTCTACGAAAACAATCCCGATGTGATGACCTCCAACGGCATTTCCAAGGAGTCCGCCACCGTCCGTCACATTCTGATCCAGCCCGCCGATGCGGACGCAGACGAGGTTTCCACAGAGGAAGAATGGGCAGAGGCAGAGAAAGAAGCACAGCGGGTCTATGCGCTGTTCCTTGAAGATCCCACGGAGGAACACTTCATTGCGCTTTCCGACGAAAACAACGATGCCCCCGGCTCTGCCGAAAACGGCGGTCTGTATGAAAATGTCATTCCCGGACAGATGGTCACGGAGTTCAACGACTGGCTCTTTGACGAGACCCGTGAGGCGGGAGACTGCGAGATCGTCAAGACCTCATACGGCTATCATCTGATGTATTTCCTCGGCACCGGAGAGTCCGACAGTTGGTATGCCTCCTGTGAGGAACTTTGCAAGAACGATAAAATGACGAAAGAAGTCGCAAGGATGGTCGAGGACAACCCGCTGAAGGTCCTGTACGGCGCGATCGTTCTGGACGATGTGCAGAAGACAAACGCAGAGGAGGAAGAAAGTGACACTTCTTCTGAAACTGTCGGTTGAGTGTGAAACGAAGACCTTGTTTTCGCAACAATGAAAAAAACCGGGATATTCCGTTTTTGCGCCGTCTGATCCATCTGATCTACCCGACGCGCTGTGTGTTCTGCCGCAGCCTGATCGCGCCGCAAAGCCCGGAGATCTGTGCCGTGTGTGCAAGGATCCTTCCGAAACCGCCCGAGCACAGGCACGGAGCACACTTTTCCGTCTGTGTTTCCGCACTGCCCTATGAGGGCATTGCACGGGATGCGATCCTGCGGATGAAAATGGGCGCAAAACACTCCTGCATCCCGACCTTTTGTCTGCTGCTCACTGCGCAGATACGGCAATCGCTGGACGGACGGTTTGACCTGATCACATGGGTCCCGCCCTCTGCCCTGCACCGGGCAAAGCGCGGCTACGATCAGAACCGTCTGCTGGCAAAGTCGATCGCACGGGAACTTCGGATGCCCGCCGTGCGTCTGCTGCGAAAAACGAGGCGGACACCGGCGCAGTCCTCCCTCAGGAGTTATGCACAGCGAAGGGAAAATGTGCGCGGTGCGTTTCACGCGATCCGGCAAGACAGGCTCCGCGGCAGGAACATCCTGCTTATCGACGATGTGATCACGACCGGTGCGACTCTTTCCGAATGCAGCAAGACCCTGCGGGAGGCAGGTGCGCGCTCGGTAGTCTGTGCGGCGATCACATCGACAAATCCTTGACAGTAGGTGATAATATGTCTGTTTTTTCAAGAGATCTCGGCATTGACCTCGGCACTGCAAATGTGGTGATCTATGCCGAGGGCAAGGGGATCATCCTGCGTGAGCCTGCGGTCGTTGCCGTGGACAAGCACACCGGGAAAGTACTGCAGTGCGGCTCTGCCGCCCGGAATATGCTCGGCAGAACGCCCGGGAATGTGATCGCGATGCGTCCGATGAAGGACGGCGTGATCTCCGACTATGAACTGACCCAGAAGATGCTGGAGGAATTCCTGCGCCGTGTGATCCGCTTTTCCCTTGTCAAGCCCCGGGTCATCATTTCCGTTCCCGGCGGTGTGACAGGCATTGAGGAGCGGGCAGTCATCCAGACCGCATTGGAGGCAGGCGCACGCCGTGTCTATCTTTCGGAGGAATCGCTTGCGGCGGGACTGGGTGCAAACATTGACTTTTCCGGTCCGGAGGGACATATGGTCGTGGACATCGGCGGCGGCACAACGGACATCGGGGTGCTGACGATGAACGGCATTGCAAATTCCTCCTCCGTTAAAACGGCGGGAGATGCCTTTGACGAGGCAGTCATCAAATATGTCCGCAAGAAATTCGGCATTCTGATCGGGCAGAACACGGCGGAGGATCTGAAGATCGGGATCGGCTGTGTCAGCGAGCGGGAAGCGCCGATGACGATGCGTGCCAAGGGCAGAGACCTCAAGACCGGACTGTCCAAGGAATTTGAACTCACCTCTGACGATCTTCTGGAGGCATTCAAGCGTCCGGCAAGGCAGATCACCGACGAGGTGCTTGCGGTGCTGGAGCAGACCAGTCCCGAACTTGTGACGGATATCGCGCAGAACGGCATCGTTCTCACCGGCGGCGGCAGTCTGATCCGGGGAATGGATAAACTGCTTTCCGAGCGTACCGGTCTGCCGTGCAGTATCGCAGACGATGCGGATTCCTGTGTTGCCTACGGATGCGGCAAGAGCCTTTCGTGGATCAACCGTATGACAGAAGGTCCGATCAACATTGCCCGCCGAAGACTGCTGAAGGAGTAACGGCAGGATGTATGATGTATCTGTCGCACCCTGTGCGGATTACTCGACGGAGGCTTGCCGCGCCGCACTGGAGGCGGTGCTTGCGCCCATCGGCGGTCTGGATTTTGTAAAGCCCGGTATGAAGATCGCCGTCAAGGCGAATCTTGTCTCCTTTATGAAGCCGGAGTCGGCGGCGACCACGCATCCGGAACTGATCGTTCAGCTTGTGAAACTGCTCTCCGAGCGCGGTGCAGTTGCCGTCATCGGTGACAGCCCCGGCGGGCTGTACAACGCCGCCTTTGTCAACCGTGTCTATGCCGCCACGGGGATGCACCTTGCCGAGCAGGCAGGGGCAGAACTGAACCGTGATTTTTCGCAGAAGGATGCGGAATTTCCGGAAGCCAAAGCGGCAAAGACCTTCCGCTATACCGCGTGGCTGGATGACTGTGATGCGATCATCGATTTCTGCAAGGTCAAATCTCACGGGATGATGGGGATGTCGGCGGCGGCAAAAAATCTTTTCGGCACGATCCCCGGCACTTTGAAGCCCGAATACCATTTCCGCTTTCCCGACCCACGGGAATTTGCACGGATGATCGTCGATTTGAACGACTATTGGAAGCCGGTGCTGTCGATCGCGGATGCCGTCGTCGGAATGGAGGGCAACGGTCCCACTGCCGGAACGCCCCGGCACATCGGCGCGGTACTCGCATCCAAAAACCCGCATTGGCTCGATCTTGCCTGTGCAAGGCTGATCGGTCTGCGGCGGGAGGATGTCCCGACCCTGGAGGCGGCATACGAGCGCGGCTATCTGCCGGAGCAGGCGGACGGTCTGACGCTCTTCGGTGATCTGGACAGCCTGACCGTGCCGGATTTTGAGCATCTGGAAACACGCAACAGTCTGCTGTTCAAAACCGGGGGCGCAGGAGGAAAACTGTTCGGCAGTTTCCTGCAGCACAATCTTGCATCCATGCCGAAGGTGACAAAAAAAGAGTGCATCGGCTGCGGAAAGTGTGCGGATATCTGCCCTGCAAAGGCGATTCATATGAAACAAAGACTGCCGCACATCGATCGCGGCAAATGTATCCATTGCTTCTGCTGTCAGGAATTCTGCCCGAAGGGGGCGATGAAGGTCGCCCGCCCCGTGCTTGCAAAACTGCTGAACAAATAGGATGCTGTTATGAAAAAAGACCGAATCTGGGAAGTCGATGCCCTGCGCGGCTTCCTGATCTTATGTATGATCGCAGTGCATTTTGTGATCGGCTCACGGTTTATCGTCCGGTGGTATGCACTGCCTGTGTGGCTGGAAGTGTTTATGAGCAGGGCGGGGGTGCTGTTTGTCCTGCTGTCGGGGCTGTCTGCGGCACTCGGCACACGGAGTTTTCGCCGCGGGCTGACGGTTTTCTGCTGTGCGCTGGGACTGGAACTCGGCTCCTATCTTGCGGTGCTGTTCGGCATTTTTGACCGTTCGATGGTCATTCGCTTCGGTGTTCTGCATCTTCTGGGTGTCAGTATGATGATATGGACCCTTCTGAAGAACAGCAAGCCGTGGGTACTGACCGTTCTCGGCATCGTCATCATTGCCCTCGGATATTGGTTTGAGACTTTTTATGTGGAGCCGAAGTTCCTCTATGCGCTCGGCTTGCAGACCAGGGATTTTGCCTCCGGAGATTATTACCCCATTTTCCCCCAGCTCGGCTGGTTCCTGCTCGGCGGTGCGTTAGGCAAGCGGCTGTACCCCGAAAAAAAAAGTTTGTTCCCGCAGGTGAAAAGCGCCCGTGCCGGCTGGCGGTTTCTGCGCTTCTGCGGCAGAAATTCTCTTGTGATCTACCTGATCCATTTTCTTCCCGTCGGGGCGATCCTGATGCTCTTGTCTCTGCTCCTGCAATGACAAATCGGGATTTCGTGGTCAGCGGTCAGTGAAAAACGAACACAACGGAGAAAAACAATGAACGAAATATTTTTGCTGAAATTAGGCGAGATCGTCCTCAAGGGCGGCAACAAAAAGCAGTTTGAAAACAAACTGCGCTCCAATGTGGCACGCAGGATGCGCCCGTTCGGCGAATTCGATGTCACCATTATGCAGTCCACGGTCTATGTGGAGCCGAAGGACTGTCTTTGCGATGTGGAGGGCGCTTGGGATGCCTGCCACAGCATCTTCGGCGCGGTTTCCATCTGCCGCTGCCGTCCTTGCGAAAAATCTCTCGATGCCATCTATGATGCCATTCTCAATTATCTGGGCGATGACCTTGCCTGTGCAAAGTCCTTCAAGGTCGAATCCAAACGCTCCGACAAGCGTTTTCCGCTCAACTCCATCCAGATCTCGCAGGAGATCGGCGGCAGGCTGGCAGAAGCGTTCCCGGCGGTTGCGGTGGATGTGCATCATCCCGATTATACGGTTTATGTGGAGGTGCGCGACCTTGCCGCCTATGTCCACGGGTCTGCCGAACCCGGCGCAGGCGGTCTGCCCACCGGGATGGGCGGAAGAGCGGCAGTCCTGCTCTCCGGCGGCATCGACTCTCCCGTTGCAGGCTATATGATCGCCAAGCGCGGCGTGGAGTTGGAGTGCATCCACTTCTTCTCTTACCCGTACACCTCCGAACTCGCCAAGGACAAGGTGCTGGAACTTGCCCGCCTGATGACCCGATACTGCGGCAGGATGAGCGTCAACATCGTCGGCTTCACGGAAATTCAGGAGGCCATCCGTGACAACTGCCCGGAGGAATACTTCACGCTCATTATGCGTAGGTTTATGATGCGGATCGCCGAACGGATCGCCAAAGATCATGGCTGCGGCTGCCTCGTCACAGGTGAAAATCTCGGGCAGGTCGCCAGTCAGACAATGGAGGCGATGGCGGTGACGCACGCGGTGGTCGATGTGCCGGTGTTCCATCCGCTGATCGGGATGGACAAGGAAGAGATCGTCAAGGTCGCACGGAAAATCGGCACCCTCGACACTTCCATTTTGCCCTATGAGGACTGCTGTACGGTCTTCACGCCGAAGCACCCCAAGACCAAGCCGAAACTTGCGGAGGTCGAAAAGGTCGAAAGCCGTTTGGATGTGGACGGTCTGATCGCCCGCGCACTGGAGAACACCGAACTGGTCAAGATCCGCTATAACCGCTAAATCGGAATTTACAGTCTTGTGTCATCCTGAGCGCAGCGAAGGATCTGCTACCGAATAATGTGTCATCCTGAGCGTCAGCGAAGGATCTACTATCGTAATACGGGACGAGATCCTTCGTCGCTCCGCTCCTCAGGATGACACATGAATGGGACGCTAAATTCCGATTTGACGGTACAAATATTGCAAATCTGAGGGAAACAAATGTCTGACGAAAAATCCCTGATCGAACACTTGATCGCATCCTCAAAAACCCTTGCCACGGCGGAATCCTGCACGGGCGGGCTGATCGGCAAACTGCTGACAGATGTCTCCGGCAGTTCTGCCGCCTACCTCGGCGGCATCATCAGTTATTCCAATGAGGTCAAACACAGAGTGCTGGGTGTCCCGCAGGAACTTCTTGACATCTACGGTGCCGTTTCCGCGCAGGTCGCAAAAGCAATGGCAGAGGGCGCACGGCGGGTCATCGGCTCCGATCTTGCCGTCAGTGTGACCGGTATCGCAGGCCCCAAAAGTGACAGCACTAACAAGCCCGTGGGACTTGTTTATATCGGCGTGACGGACGGAACCACAACGGAAGTCCGGGAGTATCGGTTCTCCGGCGACCGTGAGACGGTACGCAGTACGACCGCACAGACCGCACTGCGCAATGTCGCGCTGTTTCTCGAAAGGCAGGAAAAGTCGTGAAAAGACCGCCAAAGACGGACAAACTCCGTCCTGTCCTGACTGTGCTGTTTTGGTTCTATCTTGCCGTCCTGTTCCGCATCACGGTCTTCCGCAACGGCTGTTTTTCCTACGGCTGGTGTTCCGGCAGAGTGGTATGGACGCCGTTTGCATACCTGTTGCATTTGATCCGGATCGGCTACTGGAGATATTTTTTATAGTTTTTTGAACGCCGCAATGAAATTGCGGCAGAAAACGAAGTTTTCTTGTTTTTGCGTGGAGATCCACGCAAAAATGTTCAAAAGAACTACGACGGTTTGACCGAACGGCGCACCGTGTGCGCCATTCGCGGACATTCTGTCCGCAAAGTCCACCGCCGGTGGACTTTGGTCAATAAGTCATACTTGTTTATCGGCAACCTCATTTGGTTTATGCCGCTGGGCTGTTACCTTGCCGGACGGGGCAGACCGTTTTGGCAGACCGTGCTTGCGGGATTTCTGCTGTCCGTCCTGATCGAAGCACTGCAATATCTGCTCGGCAGCGGCGTGACCGAGACGGAAGATGTGATCCTCAACACCTGCGGCACGATGCTCGGCTGCGGATTGACCTCCCTGTTTGTGAAAAAGAATGCCGCATGATACGATTCTCCCATAAAAAACGGAATATCCGCACAGAAAACCCGCCTGCCGGAATCTGCGGCAGGCGGGTCTTCTGTGCGACGGTCAGATGGGGATAAATTCGGTGTCTTCTCTCGGGAGTTTTCCCACGCCCGTGATGTCCTCCTTCGGGAGTCTGCCGATCGCGGTGAGGTCCTCCTTATTTTGGAGATGAAATATACGGTCAGGAAAATGAACGGTGTGCGGCACGGTTTTGCCCACAAAGATCGTCTGATTTCTGTGGATAAGGTCATCGGCGAATGCCGGCATACCACGCACAAAAGGATGCGGGCAGGGAGGTGAAGCGGAGCAGACAGCCGTCCTCCCGGCAGGACAGCACCTTTGCAAACAGACCGTCTCCGATGTCCAGCCGCAGGTCGTCAAAGACCTCCGGCAGTTTTTTTGCAGAAAGGATCGCGCCGGTTTCGGACAGAGCAGTCAAAAGTCCCTCCTGCGTGTCGCCGTCCACCTGTTTTTCGGAAATCAAAGCAAACCGTATCGGCAAGGGGGCGGCAAGCATCTGCGGCATATCACGGTCTTGCCCGAAGGAGAGATGATAAGGAGCCCCGATGCCGGTGATACTGCTCAAAACCAGTTCGGTTTTCAGTCCTTTCGGAAAGACCCGAAGTTCCTCGTCCACAGTCAGTTTGCTCCCGACCGCCTGCCGCGTCTGCGGAGAAATCAGGATCTGACCGCCGACGGTATAGCTTTCGATCCTGCCTGCGAGATTCACATTGCTGCCGACAACACCGTATTTTGTCCGTTTTTCGGAGCCGATATTGCCGACGATCATTTCGCCTGTATGGATACCGATGCCCATCTGCAGACCCGGATAGCCGCGTGAGCGATTCCACTCGTTGATCTGTTCCATTTTCATCTGCATTTCGACGGCAGCGGCTACGGCCTGCTCGGCATGGATGCTGCTTTCTGCCGGAGCACCGAAGATCGTCATGATCCCGTCGCCGAGGAATTCGACGATGGTACCGCTGTTTCTCTGAATGATCTCGGTCATCTGTCCCAGATAGTGGTTGAGCATATCGAGCAGCTTCTGCGGGTCCATATGCTCGGAAATCGCCGTAAAGCCGCGCAGATCGCTCATCATAACTGTCAACTCACGCTTTTTTCCGCCGAGCATCAACCCGTCCGGCGTTTCCAAGAGTTCCTTTACGATCTCGTCGGAAAGGAAGCGGCCGAAGGTTTCACTCAGCAGGCGATTGCGCAGCTCAAGTTTCGTGTTCATCGACCGGATGCGTTCCATCGCCTTGAGCGCATCGCGAAGCTCCTCCATCTCGCTGACATCCTCCAACACGCAGATGATGCCGATGGCGGCTTCCTCGTTATTCAAAAAGGAGGTTCTGATGCGCAGCTGCTTGACCGATCTGTCGGTATGGAAGTCTACAACACGCTCATGGGCTGAGCCGCGGTCATAGATCGCTTCCAGGATCATCTGGGTAAAACCGTCGTTTTCCGGGATGTCAAAAAAGCAGGCAGCACAGGGTTGACCGACCAGTTCTTCTGCGGAGCGTTCGAGAATGCGCTCGGCAGCAGGATTGATGTCGCTGATAATGCCATCAAAACCGATGGTCATCACGCCTTCGGACATATCGCGCATTATATGGTTACGGATGACTTCGGCGTTCTGCAAGAGACTCACCCCATTCCGAATAAATGATGTTCTTTCAGATAATCTGTCGAAGCCTTCACTGCATCAAGGCTTCCGACTTCCAATGTGATATCGTCGACCGTGCCTGCCTGCCGGGCAAGCAAATCGACGGTATTCCAGTTGACCGTACCCGTTCCCAGCGGAAGGTGGTCGTCAAAACTGCCGTAATTGTCGCTTAAATGCAGATAGCGGATATGCCCCTGCAAGGCTTCGAACCATTGCTCTATGGGTGCGCGGGAATCGTTTGCATGGCCAATGTCCAGGCAAACACCCACATTCGGACTGCCTACCGCTTTCATCAGTGCCGTCAGCGGCTCGGGGTCTAAGTCCATACTGTTTTCGATCAGGACCGTAAGCGGATACCGCACGGTCAGTTCGCGGTAAAATTCGGCACAGCTGTCTGCCCACTGCGACAGATAACCGCCCCGAAGAAACGGAAAGCAGCTGCAATGGAAGACAACATTGGATGCGCCGAGTGAAACGGCAAGCGTGCAACTTTCCTCGCATAACTGCCGCGAAAGCCTTCGGATCGCGGGCTCACCGCTTGCCGGATTGACATCGACAAAGGCTCCGTGCAGCGACCGGATAAGACCGGTCTGCCGATAGGCGTTGATCACGGATGCATCTTTCAAGGCACCCGGTAAGGACAGTTCCAGCAGTTCAAAAGAAAACCCTTGCTGAGCGGCAAGGGCTTTCCATTGTTCAAGTGCGGAAAACTGCGGCTGAATTTGCAGCGTACTCATTTGGACAGGCGGGCGACTTCGTCGCTCAGGTCGCGGATACGCTGGCTCATACGCTGCATGATGGAGAGGATCTTTGTGGGTTTGTCTTTGAAGTAGCCGGAAAAATCGTCGCGGGAGATCTTCGCACACTGCGTGTCCTTTTCAAGACAGACAGCAGTTGCAGAGCGAGGGCAGGCTTCGATCAGTCCCATTTCGCCGAAAACATCTTCGGGCCCAAGCTCGCGCAGCAGCCGCTGCTGCTCGGGTTTGCCGTAACTCTCATAAATGCCGACCTTGCCCCAACGGATGTCATACATGCAATCTTCGTAAACGCCCTGCTCAAAAATGATTTCGTTTTTTTTGAACTGCTTGATTTCCATTGTGTTACACTCCTCATTCATTTTTTCGGACAGCGGTTCGGGGACTCAGATTCATCTGCTGCCTAATAACCGGCAGCAGACAACCGGATAAACTTGATTATATTATATCACAATTTGCCTGAAAATCAATTTTCTTTCTCAATTCTTTTCTGCGGATCACAAATTCTGTGCAAAGTGCAGTAAATCAAATGCTGTTTTTTGGATACTGTGAAAGCAAATTCGGAATACGAAAACGACATAGCAAAATTTTCCGGCGGTGGACTCGAATCAAATAGTTGCGAGAAAAAATGTAATAAAAAGAAAACAATGGCAGGGCAAGAAAAAATATCTAAAAAATTTTTAGGCATCCTAAAATAAATTCAGAATATTGTACAAGAATTCCAAAATCAAATTGTGCAACCTGCCGTTTTTGTTAAGAACGCATAAAAATTGTTGTATTGAAGTCGCATGAATGCTATAATTCAAGTATCAACAGGAGGTTTTGCTCCTGCGAGAAAAACGGATTTGGAGGAAATACGTATGAAAAAGATTCTGGCAATGATTCTTTGCATTGCGCTCGTTGCGGCACTGTTTGTCGGCTGCAGCGGCACGGACAAGCCCGCTTCTTCCGACACTCCCGATGCTCCCGGCGATGCCGTCACGGTCAAGGTCGGTCTGGTCTGCATCGGTGACGAAAACGACCAGGGCTACACTTACAACTTTATCCGCGGCAAAGATGCTGCGACCGAAGCTCTGAAAGCCAAGGGCATCAATGTTGAATGGATGGTCAAGTGGAACATCGGCGAAAACTCCGGCTGCGAAGATGCAAACATCGAACTTGCCGAAGCAGGCTGCCAGCTGGTCATCGACAACTCCTTCGGTCATGAAGATTTCATGCTGAAGGTCGCACCCAACTATCCCGACGTCCAGTTCGTTTCCTGCACCAACCAGCAGTCCTGGGGCGATGATCTGCCCAACACCCACAATGCATTCGCTTCCATCTATGAAGCACGCTATCTTGCAGGTGTTGTTGCAGGCATGAAATTGCAGCAGATGATCGACGAAGGTACCATCAAGGAAGATGAAGCCATCATCGGCTATGTCGGCGCTTATTCCTTCGCAGAAGTAATTTCCGGCTTCACCGCTTACTACCTTGGCGCACGCAGCGTTTGCCCGAGTGTCACCATGAAGGTTCAGTTCACCGGCTCCTGGTCCGATGCAGCTGCCGAAGCGACTGCCGCTTCCGCACTTTGCGACGCAGGCTGCGTCCTGATCTCTCAGCACGCAGATAACTCCACGCCCGCAACCACCGCACAGTCTAAGGGCGCGTTCTTCACCTCCTACAACAACGATATGACCGCTGTTGCACCCGATGCCTGCCTGGTCGGCTGCCGCATCGACTGGAGCATCTACTTCGAAGAGATCATCGAAGCGGTTGCCAAGGGCGAAGAGTTCCCGCAGGACTGGTGCAAGGGCCTTGCAGACGGTGCAGTCGTTCTGACTCCCTATAACGATGCACTGCTGGCTCCCGGCACTGCCGAAAAGGTAGAAGAGATCAAGGCAAAGCTTATCAGCGGAGAGATCAAGGTATTCGACACCAAGACCTTCACGGTCGGCGGTGCCGAAGTCACTCAGTCCTTCGCACTGGATACGGACGGCGACTTTGTTCCCGATTCCGTGGAAGCGATCGCTGACGGCTGCTACAACGAATCCACCGCACAGTCTGCACCGTATTTTGCATTGCAGATCGACGGCATCGAATGGCTGAACTCCGCATTCTAAACTATGCACTGATTTTCTGAATCACTAACCGGCTCCCCGCCGCCTCAGGCGGCGGGGAGCCAATCTTTTTCCTACGGCATCTCCGAATAGCGCGATGTGCAGCTAGTCAAAAAAGATTTTTGACTAGCGGAGTGCAGTTTTTCGAACTTCGAAAAGTTCGAAAAAACTTCCTTATTGAACGCGAAAGACAACCCTGACGGTTTTCTTTCACACGATCTTTCCCTCCGTTGTCTTTCCTTGGAGGGTCTTTTGACAGTCTGAGGATCTGTACGGCGGATCTTTTAATCCCTTTCAGCCTGATCTCCGTCAGGCTGCCGCATCAGCAATAATCCGAAAAGAAAGGGTGACAGCCTTGGAAACTGCTTACGCAATTGAGCTCAGAAACATTACCAAACGCTTTGGCGAGGTAGTTGCAAATGACGGCATCAGCATCGGACTCAAACGGGGTCAGATTCTTTCCCTGCTCGGCGAAAACGGCTCCGGCAAAACGACGCTGATGAATATGCTCGCAGGCATCTATCTTCCGGACGAAGGACAGATCTATGCGGACGGACAGCCGATCTCCATCCGCTCGCCGAAAGACTCCTTTGACCATAGGATCGGTATGATCCACCAGCATTATAAGCTGGTCGATGTGTTTACTGCCGCACAAAATATCGTCCTCGGGCTGAATGACCGCCGGGGTCTGAATATCAAAGAGGCAAACAGCAAGGTCAAAGCGATCTGTGACCGCTATGGCTTTGACATTGACCCGACCAAGAAGGTCTACGACATGTCCGTCTCCGAAAAGCAGACGGTCGAAATCGTTAAGGTGCTGTATCGCGGCGCGGATATCCTGATCCTTGACGAGCCGACGGCGGTGCTCACACCGCAGGAAACGCAGAAGTTGTTTGCGATTTTGCGCAATATGCGCGATGACAACAAAGCAATCGTCATCATCACACACAAGCTCAATGAGGTCATGGAGTTGTCCGATGAAGTCGCCGTTCTCCGCAAGGGCAAATACATCGGCACCGTGAAAACAAGCGAGACAACTGCGCAGGCACTGACCGATATGATGGTCGGCCATGCGGTCACGCTGAACATTGACCGTCCGGTCAATCCCGATCAGCGGGAAGCTTTAACACTGAACAATGTCACCTGTTATGACCATGAACACATCAAGAAGCTTGACGGTGTATCCTTCACGGTCAACGGCGGCGAGATCTTAGGCGTTGCAGGCATCGCGGGCTCCGGTCAGAGAGAACTGCTGGAATCCATTGCGGGTCTGTATCCCGTCGCGGAAGGCTCCATTTCCTATACGCCGATGGGCGGCGAGCAGATGGAGCTGGTCGGCAGGACACCGACGCAGATCCACAAGGCGGGCGTCGCACTTGCCTTCGTCCCCGAGGACAGACTCGGCATGGGTCTTGTCGGTTCGATGGGTATGACGGGCAATATGATGCTCCGCAGCTGGAAAAACGGCGCAGGCCCCTTTGTGAACCGCAAGGGACCGCAGGCGCTTGCACAGAAGATCTGGGAGGATCTTGAAGTTGTCACTCCCAGCACGGAATTCCCCGTACGCAGAATGTCCGGCGGCAATGTCCAGAAGGTGCTTGTCGGCCGTGAGATCGCTTCCAATCCCAGTGTCCTGATGTCCGCATATCCCGTCCGCGGACTTGACATCAACACATCCTATACCATCTACAACCTGATGACCGAGCAGAAGATGAAGGGTGTCGCCGTTCTGTTTGTCGGCGAAGACCTCGACGTTCTGCTGGAGCTTTGTGACCGCATCCTCGTCCTTTGCGGCGGCAAGGTCAGCGGCATCGTGGATGCAAGGACGGCAACAAAAGAGGAGATCGGTCTTCTCATGACGAGCGTCGGCGGAAAGGAGGGGACAGAGAATGGGTGAAAAAGCAAAGACCCCGTTCATCCGTCTTGCAAAACGGGACGGCATGGACGGAAAGGCGGCTTGGGCGATCCGCATCGCGTCTATTCTGATCGCGCTACTGCTCGGCTCCCTTGTCATCATGATCACCGGCAACAACCCCATCAAGTCCTACGGCATCATCATTAACGGTGCTCTGGGCAATAAAGCCTTCTTGCAGCAGACCATCAAGATCGCCATCCCGCTGCTCGGCTGCGCACTTGCGATCGCGCCCTGCTTCAAGATGCGCTTCTGGAACATCGGTGCCGAAGGTCAGATCACCGCAGGTGCACTTGCAGCGACCTTTGTGATGCGTCTTCTGGTCGGCAAGGTCCCCTCCGTGATCCTTCTGACCGCAATGGGCATTGCCTCTGCCATCGGCGGCGGCATCTGGGGTCTCATCCCCGCCTTCTTCAAGGCAAAGTGGAACACCAACGAGACTCTGTTCACCCTGATGATGAACTACATCATCATCGGTGTCGTTTCCTGGCTGCAAATCGGACCGTGGACGGCAAATCAGGGCAGAATGGCACAGTTTGACAAGTCTGCTCTTCTGCCGAAGGTCTTCGGCATCCACTGCGGCTGGATCATCGTCCTCGTCATGGTCGTGTTTATGTTCATCTATATGAAATACAGCAAGCACGGCTATGAGATCTCCGTCATCGGTGACTCAGAAAACACCGCAAGATATTCCGGCATGAATGTCGGCTTCATTATGATGCGCACCATGTTCCTGTCCGGTGCCATCTGCGGCATCGTCGGCTTCATCGTTGCTTCCGGTGCAGACGGTACCCTTTCAAGCGGCGTTGCAAACGGTGTCGGCTTCACCTCCATCACAGTCGCATGGCTCAGCCAGCTCAATCCCTTCGCGATGATCGCCATCTCGATGATGCTTGCGATCCTGACAAAGGGTGCCGGCTCCCTGAACACGCAGCTCAATGTCCCTGTGTCTGTTTCCGACATTATTATCGGTCTGCTGCTGTTCTGTATGCTGGGCTGTGAATTCTTCATCAATTACAAGCTCATCTTCCGCGGCTCTCAAAAGGCAAAGGAGGGCAGATAATTATGGCTAATTTTCTGAATTGGTTCACACTTCTGGTCATTTCCGCCGTTGCCTACGGTACCCCGCTGCTGTTCGGTACGCTCGGTGAGATCCTCACGGAAAAATCCGGCAACCTGAACCTCGGCGTCGAAGGTATTATGTTCATGGGCGGTGCCTTCGGTCTGGGCGGTGCGTTCTACTATGAGAAGCTGGCAGCCAACCCCAACGGCTTTGTTGCCATCGGCATGGCAATTCTGTTTGCCTTCCTTGCCGGTGCGATCGCATCCCTGATTTTCAGTTTCCTCACCATCACCCTTCGAGCAAACCAGAATGTCACGGGTCTTGCGCTGTCCATCTTCGGCACCGGCGTCGGTCAGTTTACCGGCGAGTTTATGCGTGTCAAGGCAGGCGGCTATGTTTCCCTCGGCAACGAGTTGAAGACCTATTTCAGCCTCTGCCCGTTCCCGAAGTTCATGCAGGACATTCCCTATGTCGGAAAGATCCTCTTCGGTCACACCATTTTCTTCTATCTTGCGGTGATCGTTGCCATCATTCTGGCATTTTACCTCAACAAGACGCGCTCCGGTCTGTATCTGCGCTCTGTCGGTGAATCTCCCTCGACTGCAGATGCCGCCGGCATCAACATCACAAAGTACAAATATCTTGCGACCGTCATCGGCGGCGGTATTTCCGCCATCGGCGGCATGGTATTCATTATGACGATCGCGGGCTGCACATGGAACCACGAGGGTCTTTCCGGCTTCGGCTGGCTGGCAGTGGCACTGGTGATCTTCTGCCTGTGGAGACCGACCTCCGCGATCTGGAGCGCGGTTCTGTTCGGTGCACTGGTCGACCTTTACAACCGTCTGCACCTGTCCTTCCTCCCGAATGAGATCTACAAGATCCTGCCGTATGTTGTCACGGTCATCGTGCTGATCTTCTCGAGCCTGCGCAACAACAAAGAGAAGCAGCCGCCCGCATCGCTGGGCCTTGCTTACTTCCGTGAGGATCGCTGAACGAAACGGTGAAGCGGAGTCCCTTTTCCGCTTCACCGTTTTATTTCAAAAAGTCAATGCAATACAAAACTGTAAACGAATACTGGAGGGTTCCCGATGTATCAGGTAATCGTTAACGGAATCGTATACGAAAGCAATCAGGATAAAAGTCTGCTGCGGTTTTTGCGCGACGATCTGCACCTGACTTCCGTCAAGGACGGCTGCAGTGAGGGCATCTGCGGCACCTGTACGGTGCTTGTGGACGGCAAGGCGACAAAATCCTGCGTGATGAAACTCTCAAAACTGACCGGCAAAAGCATCGTCACGGTCGAGGGCTTTTCTCCCGAGGAGCGGGAACTGTATGTCTATGCCTTTGCCAAGGCGGGTGCCGTCCAGTGCGGCTTTTGTACGCCCGGTATGGTGGTCGCGGCAAAGGCACTGCTGGATGTCAATCCCTGTCCGACCCGCGCCGAAGCGGCAAAAGCCCTGCGGTTCAATCTCTGCCGCTGTACCGGCTACAAAAAGATCGTCGATGCGGTTTTGCTGGCGGCAAAACTCAGGCGGGACGGCGGTGTTATTCCGCAGGACAGTGCCGAAAATCGCATCGGTGAGGCAATGGCGCGGGTCGATGCCCGGGCAAAGGTGCTCGGCACGGGACGCTACCCCGACGATGTTTATCTGGACGGAATGATCTACGGCAGTGCGGTGCGGAGCAAATACCCCCGTGCCCGCGTGCTTGCCATCCGCAAAGAAAAAGCCCTCGCCCTGCCCGGTGTCGTCGGTGTATGGACGGCAGAGGATATTCCCGGGCGGAACAAGGTCGGGCATCTCAAGCAGGACTGGGACACGATGATCCCCGTCGGCAGGATCACGCACTATCTCGGAGATGCGATCTGTCTGGTCGCCGCCGAGACCCCGGAGATTTTGGAACAGGCAAAGGCACTGGTCGAGATCGAATATGAGGAACTGAAATGCGTGTTCAGCCCGACTTACGCCGCACAGCCCTTTGCCCCGCAGGTACACGAAGGCGGAAATTTGCTCTGTGAAAAACATATTTCCCGCGGCAATGCCGATGAGGCGATCCGCAGTTCGGATTATGTGCTGATGTATCATTACGAAACACCCTATACCGAGCACGCCTTTCTGGAGCCGGAATGTGCCGTGGCATATAAAGAAGCCGACGGTGTGGCGATCCTGTCCGCCGATCAAAGCCCATATGACACCGCCCGCGAGACTGCCGGGATGCTCGGCATTCCGCAGGACAAGGTGCGTGTCACCAATCTTCTGGTCGGCGGCGGCTTCGGCGGCAAAGAGGATGTGACCGTACAGCATCATGCGGCGCTGATCGCGTGGCTGACCGGTCGTCCTGTCAAGGTGAAGCTGTCGCGCGAAGAAAGCATGCTTGTCCATCCCAAGCGGCACCCGATGAAGGTGACGATCACGATGGGTGCCGACCGTGACGGCATCATCCGGGGTGTCAAGGCAGAGGTCACCGCCGACACCGGCGCATATGCCTCCCTCGGCGGTCCCGTGCTGGAGCGTGCCTGTACCCATGCGGCAGGCCCCTACAACTATCAGAATTTTGAGATCACCGGCAGAGCCTACTATACGAACAATCCCCCCGCAGGAGCCTTTCGGGGCTTCGGCGTGACACAGACCTGCTTTGCGATGGAAATGACTCTGACGAAGATGGCACACGAGTTGGGGATCTCCCCGTGGGAGATCCGTTACCGCAACGCCATCCGTCCCGGTCAGGTGATGCCGAACGGGCAGATCGCTCCACCGAACACCGGACTGATCGAAACACTGGAGGCTGTCAGGGATGTATGTGACAGCAACAAATTTGTCGGGCTTGCCTGTGCGATGAAAAACGCCGGTGTCGGTGTCGGTCTGCCCGATTACGGACGGTGTGTCCTTGCGGTGAAGGACGGAAAGATCCGCATTCGCAGCGGCGCATCCTGCATCGGACAGGGACTCGGCACGGTGCTGACACAGATCGTCGGTACGATGCTGCATTGCAGGCAGAGCGAGATCGTCTATGAGGCGGCAAACAACATCACCGCGCCCGACTCCGGCACGACCTCCGGCTCCCGTCAGACGCTTGTCACCGGCGAGGCTTGCCGCAGAGCGTGCCAGAGGCTTTTGATCGCGGCAGGCGCGGACATTACGGCATCCGACTACATCGGCATCGCCGATGCGCCCGGCTTTGAATTGCAGCCGGGAGAAAAGCGGCAGGGCGGCGTGATCGGGACACAACTTCCCGACGACCTGACGGTCGACTGGAAACGGCTGGAAGGACAGGAATTCTACGGCGAATACCTTGCCGAAACCGACCCTCTCGGCGCGGACAAGGAAAATCCGGTCAGCCATGTCTCCTACGGCTATGCCACACAGGTCTGTGTGCTGAACGAAGACGGCACGATCCGTGAGATCGTTGCGGCACACGATGTCGGCAAGGCGATCAACCCAAAAAACTGTGAAGGGCAGATCGAGGGAGGCGTTGTGATGGCACTCGGCTTTACCCTGACCGAGCATTATCCTCTGTATGACTGTGTTCCGAGTGCAAAATTTGCCACGCTGGGACTGCTCCGTGCCGATCAGGTGCCGGAGATCCGTCCGATTTTGGTGGAAAAGCCGGGACAGGAAATGGCATTCGGTGCCATCGGCATCGGAGAGATCACGACCATCCCGACAGCCCCTGCCGTGGCAGGCGCATATTTTGCGTTGGACGGGCAGATGCGCACCGATCTTCCGCTGATGAACACCCCATACGAGCGGGCAAAAATGCCGCGCTATTGGTGGTAAGCGTACAGACAGACCACCTGCCGAAGACGGTACCGTTCCATAAGGAAGTTTTTTGATATAAGAGCCCCGCCGAAAAGAGACCTGTTCTCTCTTCGGCGGGGCTCTTTTTCGACAAACCGGAATTCGGCGCATCAGGCTTGCAGTGCAGAAAGCCTCCCTTGTGCAAAGGGAGGTGTCGCGGCGCAGCCGTGACGGAGGGATTGTCCAATCGGCTCCGATGATTGAAAATGCAAGTGTTTTCGGCAGTTAGCAATCCCTCAGTCAGCTTCGCTGACAGCTCCCTTTACACAAGGGGGCCTTTGGCGTGTGCCGCTAAATCAGAATTTGAATTCCCGTGTCATCCTGAACGAAGTGAAGGATCTACTACCGTTTTCTGTGTCATCCTGAACGAAGTGAAGGATCTGCTACCGTTTTCTGTGTCATCCTGAGCGCAGCGAAGGATCTACTACCGTTGATCCAGCGAGATCCTTC
>R25__coassemble_541_pt1 | contig 22419 bp, 23 predicted proteins | sample R25__metabat2_low_PE_026 | metagenome-assembled genome bin R25
GCGCTGATGCTCCCGTTTGTCTCATCCCGGCTGAATTTCATCTTTTCCAACGAATTTGCCTATTCGGCGGCAAAGGGCGGGCGGGTGCTTCGCTGGCAGACGGCTCTGCGCTATCTGCGGCAGGGCGATCCGTGGGTCGGACTGGGCTTTGGAATGTACGGCGGCGAGATCGCCAACAACCATCCTGTCATCGAAGACTGGACCTACTACTGGGTCGACAACTACTATGTCAAACTGCTGGCGGAAAACGGCATCCTCGGACTTTTGTCGTTTGTACTGATGCAGGTCGGTGTCCTGTATTCCGGTCTGCGCTCGTGGGCAAGGGTGCGCCACACCCCTTACCGTGCTCTGACAGCGGGGATGCTGGCGGGATTGGTCGGCATTCTGGCGCACGGAATGTTTGAGTGTATGTTGGATGTCAAATTTGTCTCCACGCTTTATTGGACGGTCGCCGCGCTGATGCTGTGGCTCGGATTTTTGCGGGAGCGGCAAAAAACTCCCGCGCACCGCCGCCGCTTTTTGCCAAGGAAGGAAGGATCCCTATGAAACTGAAACGAGCCCTCTGTCTGCTGTTGGTGCTTTTGTCCCTGCTTTCCCTGATCGGCTGTGCTCCTTATGCCGAGATCCGGGCATCCGAATGGGACGACCCCGGCTTTTACCATTTCCAAACCGGGGATACGGCAGAGGCTCCGCACAGCACGGCACAGACGGAAACGCCGGAAACGCCGGAAACAGACACACTGCAGGCGAAGCGGACACTGCCCGAGGACGGGGTCTATGATGACAAGGACAGCGTTGCCCTGTACATCCACCTTTACGGACATCTCCCGTCCAACTATGTCACCAAGAGTTATGCAAAGTCGCGGGGCTGGAAGGGCGGTGCGCTGAAGTCCTCTCTGTCCGGCAAGTGCATCGGCGGAAGTTATTTCGGAAACTATGAGAAACTGCTTCCGGAGGCACCGGACAGATTTTATACGGAGTGCGACATCGACACGATGTACGCCTCCTCCCGGGGGGTAAAGCGGATCGTCTTTTCCAACGACGGTCTGATCTACTACACGGACGACCACTACGAGACTTTTGAGCTTCTTTACGGAGGCGAATGATATGAACTATTTGCTTTTGGATGCCGGCACTCTTTCCTCCCGGGACGAACTGCACGATTTTTTTGCGCGGGAGTTATCTCTGCCCGCCTGTTACGGGCGCAATCTCGATGCCCTGCACGACTGTCTGACCGATCTTTCGGAGGACACCTGCATCTGCGTCCTCGGCACGGAGGATCCGCAGCCGGAGTTTGCGCATTACTGCCGGGGACTGCTTCGCGTCCTGCGGGACAGTGCGGAGGAGAATCCGCATATTTACCTGAACATCCTGTAAACGGGAGTGGTGCTTATGGACAAAAGAAATCTGCCGGTCGCGGTCTTTGATTCCGGTGTCGGCGGCATCAGCGTCCTGCGGGCACTGGTACGGCAGCTTCCGTCGGAACACTTTTTATACTTCGGCGATTCCGCCAACGCCCCCTACGGAGACAAAGACACCGGGGCCGTGCGGGAGTTGACCCTTCGGGCATTTGCAGAACTGGAAAAGACCGGTTTCAAGGCGATCGTTGTTGCCTGCAACACGGCGACCAGCGCCGCGATCCGGGAACTTCGCTCACAGTACTCCGCACTGCCCGTCATCGGCATCGAACCGGCACTGAAACCGGCAGTGGACCGATATCCCGGCGGCAGAGTGCTGGTGATGGCGACCCAGACGACCCTGCGGGAGGAAAAATTTGCCGCACTGACGGAAAAATACCGTGACCGTTGTGACATCCTGCGTCTTCCCTGCCCGGGGCTGATGGAATATGTCGAGCGCGGGGAACTGGACAGTCCCGCACTGGAGGACACCCTTCGTGCGCTGTTTGTGCCGTTTTCGGACAAGCCGCCGGATGCGGTCGTGCTCGGCTGTACCCATTATCCGTTTTTGCGTCCCGTTCTGCGCAGAGTCCTCGGGAACAGGCCGGAACTGATCGACGGCAGTGAAGGTACGGCAAGAGAGACTGCCCGTCAACTTCGGGCATACGGTCTTTGCCGGGAGCAGGGCGCGGGAAGCGTGCTATTTCAAAACAGTTTGCCGGACGAACGGATGCTGCGGATCTCCGAGACTCTGTTTGCTTTGCCGGCGCAGTGGGAAAAGATATGAAAAAGAACAACAGCCTCCGTCTGGTTCTGTCTGCGCTGTTTTTGGCATTGGCTCTGGTACTGCCGCTTCTGACCGGTCAGCTGCAGGAGCTCGGAAACGCCTTTTGCCCGATGCATCTGCCGGTTTTGCTCTGCGGATTTTTCTGCGGCCCGTGGTACGGTCTGTGCGTCGGTCTGGTCGCCCCTCTGCTGCGGTTTGCGATCTTCGGAATGCCGCCGCTTCTGCCGATCGGTCTTGCGATGTGCTTTGAACTTGCCGCCTACGGCACAGTCTCGGGACTGCTTTACCGTCTGCTCCCCGACCGCAAGCCGTTTGTTTATGTCTCACTGATCGCGGCGATGCTGGCAGGACGGCTTGTCTGGGGTGCAGTGCGCGTCATTCTGTACGGCTTGGGCTCCTCCGGCTTCGGCTGGGCGGCATTTCTCGCCGGAGCCGTCACCAATGCCGTCCCCGGCATTCTTTTACAGATCGTTCTGGTTCCCTTGCTGGTCATTGCACTGACAAAGGCTTTCCCGAAGATCAAATCTCTGAAACAGGAGTAGACTTATGGATATTCACGCACAGTACCGCTCCCTCGGCATCTCGGATGCGGTGTATGAACGCGGAGAGGCGGTGCTCGCTTCCCTCCGGGAACGGTTTGACGCGATCGACCGGATGGCGGAATACAATCAGGCAAAGGTGCTTTCGGCGATGCGGGAGCATCGCGTCAGTGCGCCGTGCTTTGCCGCCACCACCGGCTATGGCTATGACGATCTCGGCAGGCAAACGCTGGAGGCGGTCTATGCCTCGGTGTTTCATACGCAAGCGGCACTGGTGCGTCCGCAGATCACCTGCGGCACCCACGCACTGACCGTTGCGCTGTCCGCCAATCTTCTGCCCGGGGTCTAACTGCTCTCACCGAACGGCTTGCGCTATGACACGCTGCTGGAGGTCATCGGCATCCGGGACTCCAAATGCTCTTTGAAGGAATACGGCGTGACCTACCGGCAGGCAGACCTCAAGCCGGACGGCAGTTTCGACTATGATGCCGTCCGTGCGGCAATGAACGAAAGAACAAAACTGATCACCGTTCAGCGCAGTAAGGGCTATGCCACAAGACCGTCCTTCTCCGTTGCGCAGATCGGGGAACTGATCAGTTTTGTCAAGTCCGTCAAGCCGGATGTGCTGGTGATGGTGGACAACTGCTACGGCGAATTTGTCGAGGACAGAGAGCCGAGCGATGTCGGCGCGGATATGACCGTGGGCAGTCTCATCAAAAACCCCGGCGGCGGACTTGCGCCCATCGGCGGCTACATCTGCGGCACGAAGGAATGTATCGAGCGGTGTGCCTACCGGCTTTCCGCACCCGGTCTGGGTCAGGAGGTCGGCGCCAATCTGGGACTTCTGCCGAGCCTGTATCAGGGTTTTTTCCTTGCGCCGACCGTGACGGCAGGCGCACTCAAGGGCGCGGTCTTTGCCGCCAACCTCTATGAACGGCTCGGTTTCCGCGTGATCCCCTCGGGAGCGGAGGAACGGCACGACATCATTCAGGCGGTGGAACTGGGGAGCGAAGCCGGGATGGTCGCTTTCTGCAAGGGCATTCAGGCGGCGGCACCGGTGGACAGTTATGTGGATCCGATCCCGTGGGCAATGCCCGGATATCACGACCCTGTCATCATGGCGGCAGGTGCCTTTGTGCAGGGCTCGTCCATCGAACTGTCGGCGGACGGCCCCATCCGCCCGCCCTATGCTGTCTATTTTCAGGGCGGTCTGACCTGGTATCACGCAAAACTCGGCATTCTGACCTCCCTGCAGAAGTTGGCGGATGCCGGATTGGTTTCCCTTTGAGAAAGGAGCGAAAAGACCGTGAAAAAATTTTCATCCGGTAAGTTTTTTTCTTATCTTCTCTTCCCGCTGACGGCGTTTGCCACGGCGATCTGCTATGAACTGTTCATCTTCCCCAACGACTTTGCACCTGCCGGGATCGGCGGCGTCGCAACAATGGTGCAGTATCTCACGCACGGCAGTTTCAATGCCGGCTATCTGAACCTTTTGGTCAATATCCCTCTGCTGATCGTCGCGTGGCGGCTGATCGACCGGGAATTTGTCATCAAGACTGCCCTGTTTGCGGCGGTGCTGTCCATATCCTTCATTCTGTTCGACGCATTTCAGGTGGATTTCGGAAAATTCATCTACCACACGGAAAGCGGCACCAGCAATGTCCTTGCGCCGATCGCCGCCGGTGTGATCAATGGCGCGTTGTACGGCATCTGCATCCACAGTCACGGCTGTACCGGCGGCACCGATGTGATCGCGGCCTGCATCCGGCATTTCCATCCGGAGTTTGCGGTCTTATGGATCAGTTTTGCCCTCAATGCGGGCATTGCGGCGATCTCCTATTTTGTCTATGACTTTATGTTTGAGCCGGTGATCTGCTGTCTGGTCTACTGCTTTGTCAGCACGATGATGGGCGACTGGATGCTGCGCGGACGCAGACAGGCACTGAAATTTGAGATCATCTCGGAACAGCCGGAGCCGCTTGCCGCCGAACTGATGGAAAAGATCCATCACGGTGTCACGGTCGTGCAGGCAGAGGGAATGTACACCCACGCGCAAAAGAGCCTGATCATCTGCATCGTCAACAAGCATCAGGTGGCGGATGTGGAGCGGATCATCCGCAAATATCCCGGAGCGTTTGCCTATATCGAAACGATCAGCAACACCATCGGACAGTTTATCCGCGTAAAATAACACATAAAATTACACATTGCCAAAACATAAAATTACACATTGCCAAAAAAGGCTGGACACCCCGCTTGAAATTTAGTATAATATACAAAATACCTGACCGGAGGAAAACACTATGAAATGCCCGTATTGCGGTTATCAGGAAAGCAAGGTCGTCGATTCCCGCCATTCCGAGGACGGCGGCAGTATCCGCAGAAGGAGAGAATGTCTTTCCTGCCAGCGGCGTTTTACCACCTATGAGACTGTGGAAAGCCTGCCGGTCTTTGTCATCAAAAAGGACAACAGCCGTGAGCCGTTTGACCGCAGCAAGGTCCTCAACGGAATGCGCCGTGCCTGCGAAAAGCGTCCTGTCTCCACCGCCGCGCTGGAGGAGGCTGTCAAGGAGATCGAGCAGGTCGTGCAGAATTCTCTGGAGCGCGAGGTCAGCACCGAATATATCGGAGAACTGGTGATGGAGCGGCTGAAGGCACTTGACGAGGTCGCCTATGTCCGCTTTGCCTCCGTCTACCGTCAGTTCAAGGACATCAACAGTTTTATGCGCGAATTGAACAAGATCCTGGAGGAAAAATAAGCCCTCCGTCACCCAGGAAAGCGGCTGTCTCTCAGTGAGACAGCCGCTTTTTTATGTCATCCTGCGCAGAGCGAAGGATCTGCTCACAAGGACATATTATATCTTGGGTTGCGCATTTACAGGATGAAGCAGTAACGCCAAGCACCATCAACCACTACCTATCAAGTATTCGTGTGTTCCTATATTGGTGTATGGATGGTGAAAGAAGATAGCCCACCGGATACCATTTGTAAGAAGAACAGTTTGCCACATAAAGTCTGCAGAAATTAACAAGCAGATTTATAGATACGGCTTCGTATTTTTTAATAAAAGCATAGTTTCGTGACCGTGACGGCTAACGCCGCCGAAAAGCCGTAGTTTTTCTTGTTTTGATGCGGTAAACCGCATCAAAACGGTCACTGCACTGTGACTTTATTGACCGAAATGCCCATTTTCAATGCGCATTTCCCGCAAAACAGCGTTTTGCGGTCGCGATATTTATCGCGTGGTCAATAAGTCATAAGAAAAAGGCTCCCTGTTTTCAGGCAGGGAGCCAGTCCTTTATTCCGCAGCCTTGCGGGAAGCAAGCACCTCCTCTTTGATGGCATTGATATTGGTGACTGTCAGCACCTTCTTATCAAGAAGAGCCGTTGCAAAGGCATCCACCATATCCCAGTTCTTAATAAGGATGCGCTTCGCTTTTTGATAAAGTCGCTCGACTTCAGCGGAAATGACAGCGTTTTGATTGTTCTGAAAACTATCTGTCTCGCCTTCAAAGTGACACTTGTGCGTAAAGCCTCTGCTGCAAATGTTGCCAAGCATATCTGCAACAGCCGAAACAGCGTTTTCAATATCGCGGGTGCAGCCTTCATCAACGATGCCGTATTTTAACTCAACGGCTGCTTTACCACCAAGAGAACGGATAATCTGCGCTTCCTGTGAATCAACGTCATGCTTGATAGAGCTTCGTGCGTAGGATACAAAGCCACGCTTTCCTTCCTCTGCGCGGATACACATCAGCGTCAAACATTCAGGCAAAAGCATCTCGGAGATAACTGCGTGTCCTGCCTCGTGGAACGCCGTGTGTGCCGTTTCTTCATTCAGAAGACTGTCGGTATCGGAGTTCTCAGGAATGTCCCAAACGACCTTCAGACACGCCTCAACCACATCTTCGTTTGATACTCTATCCCTGCGATTGTATGCCGCTCTGACTGCTGCTTCGTTAATAATGGTCTCCAGAGTAGCGCAGGAATACCCCTCTAAGAGCCGTGAAAGAGACTTAATGTCAATGTCTCCCACACACTTTTTGCCGCTCAGATAGTAGTCAACAATATTCTCTGCATCTTTCCCGGTGGGAGTACAGACCTCAAAGATATTGTCAAACCGTCCTGCTCTCACAAGAGAACGCGGCAGAAGCGACATATCGTTTGCTGTGGCAAGGACAAACACATCTCGGTCTTTACTTGCATCCATGCAACTCTGAATTGTGACAAATTCTTCGGCATTACGATTTTGACGGTCATCGTTTGCGAACTTGTCAACATCATCCATAAAGACAATCGACGGTTCATTATCTGCTGCCTGAGCAAATACAGTGCGGATATGTTCGGAGAAATTGCCGCTTGCATTACTCTTGCTGATGGGGAATACCTGCCTGCCACAATCCTCAATCAGGCAGTTCGCCATAAGGGTCTTGCCGACACCTGCGGTTCCGTGCAGCAAAAGGCCGTGCGGAATGTGCGCTCCAAGTGCCATATAGGTTGTGGTGTTCTTCAATGCGTCGGAGATTTTTTCAAGTTCCTTAACGATTTTGTCATACCCGATAACCTTGTTAAATGCACAACTCTTCATATGTACCTCCTGTATGAATGAAATTGGAAGAAGAGCATTGTAGCATACAGGAAAAGCAAATTAAAATAATTTTTCCGCAGCACACTTGCTTTTACATCGCAAGTTCAATATTTGTCTGGCTGATATAAACAACTTTGGTGGCCGAACTTAAACCGACGACCTGCTGATTATGAAGAAAGCGCAAATGATAATTTGAAAATGGCAAAAATAATCATTTACAAAACCTGCTTGTTATGGTATAGTATGTCTTGCTTGGATAGTAATCAGCCGCTCTGATTTGAAAAAAATCAGCCGCTTTGACTTTATGTGAACCTTGCAAACCGTTGAAATTCCTACATTTTTCAAAAAAATCATATGCTGGTGTGGCTCAGTCGGTAGAGCAGCTGATTCGTAATCAGCAGGTCGCCGGTTCAAGTCCGGCCACCAGCTCCAGGAAAATCGACAAGTTTCTTTTGAAACTTGTCGATTTTTATTTTTCACCGTTTGTGTGTCATCCCGGGGAGTGAAACGGCGAAAGATCTGCTCTCGATCATCGGAAGCAGATCCTTCGTCGCTCCGCTCCTCAGGAGGATACAGAAAACGCACCGCACCCGTAGGGGATTGCGTTGTCAAGGGGGCGGTTTCCCTGACACCGTCCGTTGGCAGTGTTATCATCTTCAAGGGTGGGAAAATGGCAAGAACAGCCGGAAAAAAAGAGCATTTCGGGATTCTATCATGTTATGCTGCGCGGTATAGGCAAACAGATCCTTTTTGAAGAGGATGAAGATTTCAAGCGTTTTCTCTTACCGTTAAAAAGATATTTGAACGAGAACAAGGTGCAGCTTCATGCGTACTGCATGATGGAAAATCATGTTCACATGCTGATAAAAGATCCGCAAAACGAGTTGGATGTTTTTATGAAGAAGCCGGAAAGCAGTTATGTGTCAACGAACCCGTCTCCTTGACACTTGCGCTCGATTTTTCTGCTTGCTCTCTCTATAATAAGAGGTAAATATTTCATTCTGAATTATTTTGTCCGCAAGCGCACATTCCGAGGTCGAAAACCGTTATACCCTGCAGGAGGTGATGGAGATAGGAATGAATATTGAAGAAAACTATAACAAAGTATTCCGCTATTGCTATTACCGTCTGCAAAACAGGCAAATGGCAGAGGACATCACGCAGGAAACATTCCTACGCTTTCTGAACAGCGGCTATGAAGAACAGCAGAAAGAAATCCGGTATTTATACACGATCGCAAGGAACCTCTGCATTGATGAAGCAAGAAAACAAAAAGTATCTGAACTGCCGCCGGATTATGAGCATTCCGACGGAGGAGGCGGTGCAGCTGATCTGGAAAACCATTTATTTATGAAAGATATATTGGCAAAGCTGACAGAAGAAGAACGCGCATTGCTTGTTTTGCGGTATGTGAACGAGGAGCCGTTCTCCGTCATCTGTAAGGAACTGCAGGTATCCAGATTTTCATTGTACCGGAAGTTAAAAAGCGCAACCAAAAAACTGCAAAACCTGACGGAAGGAGGAATCGGTAATGAATAAGGCAACAAGGACGCTCCTGACGGAAGCGGCGGGGCAGCCGAATCAGAATAAAAAAGATTTGTTTATCCGGCAGTACAGAAAGATGTATTCAAAGCCGACAGAAACAACCGCAAAATTTATCCTTTCTCAATTTCCGCAGATTCGCTGGTATGTCTGGGCATTTTCAGCAGCAGTCATTTTATTCGCCGTTCTCGGATTGATGATGAAAACAGACGAAACGGCAGTCATCGTATCTGCGTTGATGCCGTTTGTATCTACGCTGGGTGTGCTCGAAGAATTTCGCTCAAAGCAGCACGGAATGATCGAACTTGAAAGCGTCACGAATGTTTCCTTCCGCGGACTTTATTTTGCCAGAGTAAGCTGTATCGGAGCCGTACATCTGGCGGTTTTGGCTCTGCTGACAATGCTTCTCGGAAGCGCAAGCAAAAGCGGCTATCTTGTGATAGGCGCACAGATAACGATCCCGTATCTGACCGCGGCTGTCATCAACACAAAAATTGCACGCACACAGTTCGGCAGGAAAAACATTTTTGCCTGTCTTACGGTCACTGTTTTGGTATCTGTGCTTGCAGCGGCACTGACGGGGCAGACAGAACTTGCGGAAACCCTGCCGCCGTTGATGTGGGTCGTTGTTCCGGCAGTTCTTTTGTTTGCTGAATGTTATGAAATTCGCGGAACACTTAAGGAGATTTATGTATGGAAGTAATCATTGACCGTTTATCCAAACAGTATAAGAACATCATTGCGGTCGACCGTGTCTCACTGGAACTCCGCAAAGGTGTTATCGGCCTTTTGGGTGCAAACGGTGCCGGAAAAACAACACTGATGCGAATGATCTGCGGAATATTGGTGCCGACAAGCGGAGAAGTTTTTTATGACGGGCACCCGGTTACGGAAGAAAGTTTCCGGAACATTCTCGGATATCTGCCGCAGGAGTTCGGATGTTATCCGGAATTCACAGGCTTTGATTTTCTGATGTATTTTGCCGCGCTCAGAGGCTTTTCAAGGAAAGCGGCAGACGCAAGAGCGAAGGAACTGCTTGAACTTGTCGGTCTTTCCGAGGTTGCCTGCAAAAAAGTAAAAGCCTACTCCGGCGGTATGAAGCAAAGACTCGGAATTGCACAGGCACTGGTCAACCGACCGGAGGTTCTGATCTTGGACGAGCCGACAGCGGGGCTGGACCCGAAAGAGCGCGTCAGATTCCGAAACCTGATCAAAGAAATCGGAAAAGAAAGCATTGTCCTGCTATCGACACATATCGTTTCCGATATTGAGCACATTGCAGACCGTGTGATCATGATGCAAAGCGGTCAGATCATCTGGGACGGTAAGAATGCGCAAGCCGATGGCGATCTGGAAGCGTTCTACCTGAGCAAATTCCGCGACGAAGCAGATGCGCAAAGGGAGGATGTATGAATCGTGAAAAACTTTGGTTTGATCTATCACTATGAAATAAAGAAAATCACAAAGGGAAAACTGTTCAGGATCCTGTTTGCCCTGATTCTGGTGCTCACATTGATGCTCAACCTGTACACGATCATAGAATATTCTGTCGGAAAAAACGGCGCCGATCAGACCGTAAAAAACAAATACGGCTTGGAGGAAACAGACTATTCTGCGCTTTTCAAGGGCATTGATATTCGCTATGCAGACGGTTCCGGTGAAGTGATCGAGGAAAAAGTGGATCCTCTGAAGTATATCAGGATGCAGCGAACATTTGCAATGAAATGGTCCGGGAAACCGCTTGACGATGCTGCCATCACTTCAATGAAAGAGTTTTTTGAGAAGTATGATTATGCGGATGGGACGGGAACATCGTACGGACACAGTTTTCAAAATATAAAATGGGTTTTCCGAATGATCTGGGCAATGGGGTTGAATCCGACGGCAGACCGTACCAATGCGCAGACCATAAAGGAATGGATGGAGGGTCAGTGGCTGTCGCTTTATGAGGACGAACAGTTATCGGCTGAAGAGATCGCGTTTTGGAATGAACACGAAACGGTCACACACCCGTTGACGATTTCCTATATGCCGGCATATCAGCAAATCATTTCTTATGCGCAATGGATCCATGTCCTGCTGCTCTTTTTTGTAATTGTTGTCTTATGCGACACCTGCTGTGCTGACCGCACCGGGAAGACCAGACGGCTCGTACAGACCACGGACAAGGGGATGGGAAAGCTGATCGCTGCAAGGCTCTGCGCAGGTGTTACCGTTGCAATTGTGACAGGAATCGTTTTATACGCGGTTACGATCGGAATTCAATTCACGATTCTGGGAGCAGACGGCTTTGATTCACCGGTCCAACTGATCGACGGGCTGGTCTGGAGCAGACTGCATCTGTCCGTTGGTGAAGCGATGCTGCTGATGTGTGCAACCAGTATATTGCTGGCGGTGATGATGGCGGCAGTTACAATGCTTTTTTCAGAACTGTTTCAAAATCCGGTTGCCGCATTAGCCGTTCCGAGCGTTTTTCTGATTTTTACACTTTTGTTCAACAAGTCGTTTTTCAATGAGGACAGGGTGGCGGCGCAGTTATGGCAGTATTTTCCGCTGCAAAGAGTTCGGGTGGAGATGCTGCTTGACGAAAGACTGATCCCATTCGGAAAAGGCTTTGTCCGGGCAATTCCTTTCAGCATAGGGGTGTATTTGTTCGTTGCCGTCATTGCGCTGCTCCTGTGCGGCAGCATTTCTTACTTCAGAAGATTTGACAAAAAATAATGCGCCTTTCAAAGGGCAGAAGGACAGGCAGCAACGAAAACAACGAACTTCCCAGACCCACTCCCGAGTATTAAAATCGACGCAACACACAGCGGAGAACCGTCAAGGTCCTCCGCTTTTTCTATCTCAAATTCCGAAAAAGGCGGCAGGCGGGTAATCCCGCTTGCCGCCGTGTCTGCATATTTTTTAGTCTGCTTCGAGAATGTTCAGGATGAAACTGCGAAGGATCGCAGCGACCTCGGCTCTTGTTGCGTTGCCCTGCGGGTCAAGATAGGTCTTGCCGTTCTGTGCCTTGCCGGAGAGCAGACCTTCGGCAACTGCCCATTGGATAAACGGTTTTGACCAGGTCACTTTGGCGGCATCCGCAAAGCCGGACAGATCGGCAACCTTGGAGGTGTCCATCTTCCTGACCTTTTCGGTGTAGGCTTTCAAAATGACCGCCATCTGTTCTCTTGTCACCTTGTCGTTGGACCCGAATTTGCCGTTGTCATAGCCGGCGACGATGCCGTTCTGATACGCCCACATCACGGCATCGGTGAACCATTGATCCTCTTTGACATCCGGGAATTTGTCTTCAAAACTGACAGCGGGCTTGCCCTCCAGACTGTATAACATCGTCGCGATCATCGCTCTGGTGCAGGCGGTGGTCGGCTCAAAGGTCAGCGCATCGGCCTTGGTGCTGCCCATCAGTCCGCGTAAGATCACAAAGTCCGCTGCTTCGTGATACCAACTGTCACGGTCAATGTCGGTATAACTCTCGCAGGGATCGTCCTTTTCCACAGAAACAGTACCGTCCTCATTGCGGGAGAACTGTTTGAGGAAGTCCCAGATGACCGTAGAAGCGTACGGCAGGACATTGTGGCTCATGTGACTGACATCACAGAATTTCGTGTAGCAGTTGCCGTCCTCGCTCAGAAGACTGTGGACATACATCTTTGCAAGCTGCCCGTCGGGTGTATATTCTTCTTCTGCGTCAAAATTGCTGCCCCAGCGGTTTTCGATTTCCGCATTGTAGGAATAATTGCAGCCGTTTGCCGATGCCAGCTTTTCCAGCATCGGACCGCACCAGTCATTTTCTGCCGGGAAAATGCCGTAGAAGTCATACTGACCGCCGAGGAAGAAGGTCGGCAGCACCTGCGAAGGTGGGTCGAGCATATCCAGTACGGGATCGCAGGGTGCGATGGCGGCAAAGGTTTCCGTATATTTTCCGCCGAGTGCCATACTGCGGGCGGCACCCATCGAGAAGCCGGTCGCATAGACGCGGGAAGCATCTACGGCATGATTGTCGATGTAATCTGTGATCAGCGCATAGGTGTCTGCCGTCATTTCTTCGGTGATGGTCGAAGAGCCGTCCGGCAGATAGGGACCGGAGACGGACAGAACGATAAAGCCGTTTTCGGCAGCCACGATCGGCCACGCGGAATTCTGTGCGTATGCCTGCGGATGCATACCGGCACCGTGGAAGATGACGACCAGCGGATATTCGTCGGTCTTGCTGTCAACATCCACTCCCTCGGGAACATACTCGTAGTAGTCGATCTTTCCGAAATGCTCGGAGTCAAAGGACTTCACCGTTTCCGTGATGCCGTATTCCTCCCAGTAATAATAGTCTGTCAGGAAGGATTCACCCTCGTTAAGGTAGATGCGGTTGGTGCGGCACACACCGTCAAAGCCTGCCGCAACATTTTCGGCGGTGAAGCCGTCTTCTGCATAGACAAAGCCTGCGCCGAAGCCGCCTGCGTCATTGACGCCCCATTCGGGCATCGGGTAGGTCGCGCCTTCCACGTCGAGATTCTTCTTGACGAAATCGATCGCAGAGCCTTCTGCGAAGTAGTAATGACGGAATCTGCCGGAGCAGTACATCCCGTAGGGATTTGCGATGCCGGAGGAGTAGTCAACGCCGGGATACCAGGTGTCGCTTGCAAAGGCAGAGATCAGCTGTGCGACCGCAAAATCGTAATCGGACCAATTAGCCCCGAAGCAGGGACTTGCAAAGATGACGCTGCAACTCTCCTTGTCAGCAATGTCACGGAAGCCCTTTTCGTTCAGATACGCATTTGCGGACTCCTCCGTGAACGCTGCATCCTTCAGCACGACCAACACAGGCGTGTTGTTGCCGCGGAAGTTGAAATCTGCCGGCGTATAGCGGAAGACGGGGACTGCAATATCGCCGTAGGCAAGCACATGCGTCACAACGCCAGGTGCTTCCGGCGCCGCCAAAACCGTTCCGGAAAGCAGAACGCAAAGCAGGCAAACCGCCGTGAGCAGGCACAGGCATTTTTTGAAAACTTTCATCGTAAAACCTCCAATCAATTTCGGCAGAGCCCTGCCGTGATCCCATTATCGGCAGGGTTTTCGATGAAAGTCAATCGATCTGCGCAAGCGGACAAAATACGGTGCAAACGGACAGGACGGGCGCATTGAAAACGGCAATGGAAAACGGTATAATAAAATTAGATAAATAGCGAAAGGAAGGAAGAAGATGGCACAGTATACTGCCGCACTTCTGGATGATGACCGCATTGCCTGCAAAATGCTCTCCGATGCACTGCAAAGGGTTTTTACCTCACTTCATCATTCGGTCGTGATCTCATCGTTCTGCGAAGCGGACAGGCTGAAAGAGCATCTGCTGCGGGGGCACCGTCCGGACTTTCTTTTTCTGGATATCGAACTCGGGACGGACGACGGCATCACGCTTGGCAAAGAACTGCGCTCGATGAATTATGACGGTCTGATCCTCTATGTTTCGAGCCACAGCGAACACGTTTTTTCTTCCCTTCAGATCAGTCCGTTCCGCTTTTTGCGCAAAAGCCGTCTGACCGCCGAACTGCCGGAGGCGATCCGCGCCGGACTGCGTGTTCTTGCAGGGAATAGCGGGCAGAAGGTCGTCTTTCATGGAACCAAATCCTCCTTACAACTTGATGTCGGGAAACTGCTTTATATTGAGGCACACAACCGCACACTGGAGATCGTCAGCACAAGCGGCACATTGCGCTTTGACTATCGGATGATGGATGCAGAGCAGTTGCTTGCGCCCTGCGGTTTTCTGCGTGTCCACAAGGGCTATCTTGTCAATGCGCACCGCATTTCGCTTCTGGAAAAAGGTTCTGTACTGCTGGAGGGTGACATCCGCATTCCCGTAAGCAAATACCGTCAGGCAGATGTGGAAGCGGGCTTTTTGAAGGTTTTGCGGCAGACCGCGCTGGAAGGAGGTGCGGCGCTGTGATCTTCTCCGTTCACAACATCTATCTTTTCTGCAAATATACGCTGGAATCCGCTTACCTTGCCATCTGCCTGCTTCTGCTGTTTCCGAAGGAAAAACGGCGCACCGCAAGCACCGTTTTCGGTGTGATGCTTGCCTGCGTGATCTCCGGTACGGCACAGATCGCATTGCATATTCTCTTCAACTCGTTTTCTGCGGCACAGCAGACCTTTATCTGGCGCTACACGCTGATGATGGGTCTTTTCGGGCTGGTGATTAGACAGCTGTTCTGCGGCAGATCGTTTCGCACGGCATTTTCCGTGATTTTCCACTTTCTGGTATCCTCCGTTCTGGCGCAGTTCATCGGCACACAGGGCGTTTTTACCTCTTTCGGTTATCTGCCGATCGCGGACTTTGACCTTGCACAGCAGATGACCTCTGCCGTGTTCACGCATACGGCACTGCTCCTTTTGCTCGTATTTCTGATTTCCGTCCGCAAAAAGATCCCTCTGCTGGTCGGCAGACAGTGTCTTCTGTCGGATGTCCTTTCTGCGGCGATCGTAGCACTCGCCGTGCTGTTCAACGAGTTTTTCTGCTACAACACGACCTACCGCGTCGTCGCGATCCTGCTGCTGCTCGGGCTGTTCTGCCTGCAGAATGTGATGCTGTTTCTGCTGTTGCAGATCGCGTCTGAACGGCAGCAGAAGTTTGAATCCCTGCAACTCGGGCAACAATATGAGTTGCGATTGCAGCAAGTGCGGGAACTTGACAGCGTATATGACGATCTGCGCTCTTTACGGCACGAATATAAAAACCATGCGGCCTACCTCAAATATCTTCTTGACAACAAAAATTATGAGGAAATGGACGAGTATCTGTCAAAACTCAGCGAGCAGACGGACGGCAGCTGCCGCTTCTTCGATACCGGCAACCGCCTGATCGATGCCGTCCTCAGTTCCAAGGTCGGCTATGCCGAGACACTCGGCATTCCCGTCCGTGTCAGCGCAAGTATGCCCGCAGAACTTGCCGTCGATGGCGGAAGTATCCTGTGCGTGCTTTCCAATCTCTTGGACAACGCCGTGGAAGCAAGCCTCAACGAGCCTGAAAAGGAGATCACGCTTCGGCTTTTGCTGCAAAATAATTATCTGGTGTTCATCGTCAAAAACAGGTCAGCGCACAATATCCTGCTCGGCAATCCTGAACTGCGCTCCTCGAAGAAAGATGCAGAAAACCACGGCCGCGGAATAAAAAATGTCCGCCGCATCCTTCACAAATACGGCGGTATGATCGACTTCTCCTATGAGGACGGCTGTTTCACGGTGACTGCCACGATGCAGAACCGTGGAGCAGAGGGACGGTAACAAAAGCAGATACGGTTTTTACCGACAGACAGCAACGATACGGTCAATCGTTGCTGTCTGTTTTTGAAAAGTCATTTTTTCCATTCGGCGATCCTGTTGAAATGCACCGTATGATCTGATTGCTCCAAAATGGCACAAAAATATACGGACAAAATGCCGAACGCTGTTTGACAAGAGCGGGAACCGGTGATAAAATGGAAAAAATAGTAGGAAGAGGAGCAGAAAATGAAAGTTTGCAAAGCCTGTGGAGCAGAATTTGAGATCGGGTTTTTTTGCCCGATGTGCGGCGAAAAGGTCAGCCCAGACGAAAGGGATATTGCAGTGCCTGCTGTCGAGAAGGCACAGGCTGTTCCCGCACCTCTTCCGGAGGACAGAAATTTTGTTGAAGCCCATTTGATCGACGCTGTCACACAGCACGAAAACTATTTCAAATACTTCAACAGGAAAGACTATGAGGAACACTTCTTTCAGTTCAAGCGGGATATTTCCCCGGTGTTTGCGGCAATGGAACGTTATACGCAGGCAGTTTCCGATCAGCGGGAGCAGGTCCTGACCGATTTTGTCTGCCGTTTTTTGGATGACCGGGAAGCCTATCACAGGCAAAGCAAGGCGTGGCCGTGGAAGAAGTCCACACTTCTTTTTGAAAGCAAACTGATCCTTGCGCTGTATCTTGTTCCTGCGGTACTCGATCTGAAACTGTCGGTCAGTGAAGACTTTGTCCGTCTGCTCCGGGAGGAAAACGAACGCCGCTATCCAGACGGCGACTTTGTTCCCGCAACTTTCGAGGAGATCTCCACAGGCTTTACCGGCAGAAAACTGTGCTTCATCACCACGGCGGTCTGCGAATTTGAGGGCAAGCCGGATGACTGCGCCGAACTTCAGTGCTTTCGCGGCTTCCGTGACGGCTGGCTGTCCGGAACTGCCGAGGGAAAAGCACTGATCGAAGAATACTATGCGATCGCACCGTCTATTGTCCGGATGATCGACCTGTGCGACGACCGTGCGGCGGTTTACGGAAGGCTCCGTGAGCAGTATCTTTCCCCCTGCTTTGACAGTATCAAAGCACAAAACTATTCCGCCTGCAGGGAACGCTATGTGCAAATGGTGCGCGACTTGCAGTGCCGGTACGGTCTTGCGTGAAAACATCGCACGGCACGGCAACAGTTTTGCGGGTACGGTTGACACCGTGCAGTCAAAAAGATATAATATCCGAAACAAATCACAAAGGGATGTGAAGTCAATGTCGGGACGCTCGGTGCTTCTGTTTTTGCCGGATGACACCCAAAAGACCGGAAATGGGAAGCCGCTGTTTCTGCAAAATGTCTGCGGTGTGCCGCTTTTGAAATGGCTTGCCTACGCGCTGCTCGAAAACGGGGTCACCCGTGCCTTTCTTGCCTGCAAGCCGGACAGTATCGAACAGGCTGCCGCCTGCTTTCCGCCGCAGATCACGGTGACAACGGCGCAGGACGAAAATCCTGCCGATCTGCTCCATGTGTTTCTTTCCACCGCAGACGAGAAGGAAGCGGAAGTCCTGACCGTTCTCGGACCTGCGATCTATGCCCCCGCACTGGCGGCGCAGGACCCCGGAAAACAGCCTGTCAGTGCCGGTGTCTGCACCGTATCCAGAGAAGCACTGATGGGTGCGCTGGATGATGACGGCTCTCTGACGGAGTTTTTCCGGGCAAGCGGCAGGATGTCCACGGATCGGGACGGCTTTTTTTCCGTGCGCAGTATGGAAGAACTTGCCGTATGGCAGCCGCAGCTGATGCAGTTGCGGCTGACGGAACTTGCACGGTCCGGCGTGGAGATCCGGGACTATGCGGGCACCTTTGTCTCCCCGGAAACAAAGATCGGCATCGGCACCGTCCTGATGCCCGGTACGGTGATCTCGGGAAACACCGTGATCGGATACGGCAGCGTGATCGGACCGCACACCCAACTGACAGACTGCCGTATCGGCAACCACACATCCGTCAACGCGAGCAGGGCGGAGCACACAGTCATCGGCAATGACTGCGAGGTCGGTCCCTTTGCAAACCTGCGCCCCGGCACGGTGATCGGGAACAAATGCAGGGCAGGCGCTTTCGTGGAACTGAAAAACACGACCGTCGGAGACAACGCGCAGATCCCGCATCTGAGTTATCTCGGGGATGCTGTGATCGGAGAAGGAGCAAATATCGGCTGCGGCACCGTGACGGCAAATTTTGACCGCGTGACGAAGCATCCGACAACGGTGGAAAAGGATGCGTTTATCGGCTGTAACACCAGCCTCGTCGCACCGGTCACCGTCGGAGAGGGTGCCTATGTTGCAGCCGGCTCCGTCATTACGGAGAATATTCCCGCACAGGCACTCGGCATCGGCAGAAGCCGCCAGTCCAACCGTCGGGAATGGGCACTGAAAAACAAACAAACGGAGGATACGGAATGATCGCACACGGAAAAGCAGTCAAGGTCTTCTGTGCAAACGCCAGCAGACCGCTTGCGGAGGGCATCTGCAGAGAACTCAATATTATGCTCGGAAACAACCATGTCACCACCTTTGCAGACGGTGAAGTCTGCGTCTGGATGGATGAGACGGTTCGCGGACTGGATGTGTTTGTCGTACAGTCCACCTGTAAACCGGTCAACAACAATCTGATGGAACTTCTGGTCACGATCGACGCGCTCCGCAGAGCATCCGCCGGACGCATCACCGCCGTGATCCCGTATTTCGGCTATGCCAGACAGGACAGAAAGTCCAAAGGACGCGATCCGATCACGGCAAAACTGGTCGCCAATATGCTCACTGCCGCCGGTGCGGACCGCATTCTGACGATGGATCTCCACGCACCGCAGATCCAGGGCTTTTTTGATATTCCGGTGGATCATCTGATCGGCAACCCGCTGTTTGTGGACTACTATATGAAAAAATTTGACGAAGCGCACTACGACCACAGCAATTTTGTCGTTGTCTCTCCCGATGTCGGCTCGGTCGCCCGCGCAAGAGCGTTTGCGCAGAAGGTCCATATGGATCTTGCCATCGTGGACAAGCGGCGGGAAAAGGCAAACGAGTGCGAGGTGATGAATGTCATCGGTGATGTGCGCGGAAAAACCTGCATCCTGTTTGACGATATCGTGGACACGGCAGGCTCCCTCTGCAAAGCGGCAGAGGCACTCCGAACGGCCGGCGGTGCGGCGGAGGTCTATGCCTGTGCCACCCACGGCGTTTTGTCCGACGATGCGTGGCAAAAGGTCGAAAACAGCAATATCAAAGAGTTGATGCTGCTCAACACCATCCCGATGCCGAAGGATTATGCCGGCACCAAGATCCGCCAGTTGGATGTTGCGCCGATGTTTGCCGGTGCCATCCGTCACATCTATGAGGAAACCTCGATTTCCGACCTGTTCTGATATGCTGTTTCAAAAACCGAATGTTTCGTGGATGATCGTCGGCCTGGGCAATCCGGGCAGACAGTATGATAAAACACGCCACAATGTCGGCTTCCGTACGGTCGATCTGCTTGCAAACCAGTTCGGCGGGAAGATCGACCGGGCAAAATACAAATGTCTGATCGGCACGGTGACGGTGGAGGGTGAAAAACTCCTGCTCGTCAAGCCGCAGACCTTTATGAACAGTTCCGGAGAAGCGGTCTTATGGGCATCGCGGTACTATAAACTCCCGCCGGAGCGCATCGCCGTCATCTCGGACGACATCTCGCTTCCGCTTGGCAGGATCCGCATCCGTGCGGAGGGATCCGCCGGAGGCCACAACGGGCTCAAGAGCATCATTGCAGACCTCGGCACACAGGCGTTTCCGCGCATCCGCATCGGAATCGGCGCAAAGCCGCACCCCGACTACGATCTGGCAGACTGGGTGCTGTCAAATTTCTCCGCACAGGAGGAAAAACTGCTGGCACCTGCGATCGAAAATGCGGCGGAAGCGGTGAAGGCACTGGTTCACGGCGGTGTGCAGTGTGCCGCGGCGGCGTTCAACGGGAAGTGAGGAAACCAATGAAAAAAATGCTTCTCATCGTCAACCCCTGCTCGGGAAGAAAACAGGGAAGTGCGAAACTTTCCGGCATCGTCAGCACCCTGAACAGTGCCGGATATGAGACAACCGTACACATCACGACCGCACGGGGCGACGCGACCGTGACGGCAAAGGACTATGCTCCGCAGGTGGACGCCATCGCCTGCGTCGGCGGAGACGGCACGCTCAACGAAGTCATTACCGGCGTGCTGGACGGCGGGCACCGGACGCCCATCGGTTATATTCCGGCGGGTAGTACCAACGATTTTGCCACAAGTCTGCAATTGCCGAAAAAAATCCTCAAATCTGCGGAACTGATCGCGGCGCATCAGCCGCTCGGCATCGACATCGGCAGATTTCAGGAGCGGTATTTTACCTATATCGCCTCCTTCGGTGCTTTTACGCGGGCATCCTACGCGACCTCACAAAAGGTCAAGAATGTCATCGGGCACGCGGCATCTCTGCTCTCCGGTTTAAAAGAGGTCGCACACATCCGCAAGTGGCATTGCAGGTTCGAGATGGCGGCGGGGGAGACGGGCGAGGGGGATTATCTTTTCGGCGCAGTCAGCAACTCCACTTCTGTTGCCGGCGTTTTGAAACTTGACCCCAAGGCGATCGACCTGCACGACGGCAAATTTGAACTTCTGCTGGTCAAGGCACCGAAAAATGCCGCAGAACTGGCGGAATGTGTCCGTGCGATGCTGGCAAATGACTATGCCTCCAAAATGCTGATTTTCCGCAAGACCCGGCGCGTAAAGATCACCTGTGATGCACAGATGGACTGGACACTGGACGGTGAAATGGCGGTGGGTGAAAAAGAGATCACGGTGGAAAACCTGCACAATGCCGTTGATCTGCTTCTGTAAAGCGGCATTTTTGTGTCATCCTGAGGATCGGAGCGACGAAGGATTTGCTACCGTAATATCGTAATATCGAAACGAGATCCTTCACTTCGTTCAGGATGACACAGAAATGAAAATTCCGATTTCCTGTGCTTCCGTCTTTGACGGACATTTTGAAAAAGAGGAAAACAATGAACACACAGATGTTATCGGCGGAGAAGCAGGAAGATCTTGTGATCGCCGCTGAGATCATAAAAAAAGGCGGCTTGGTCGGTATTCCGACGGAAACGGTCTACGGACTGGGTGCAAATGCACTGGACGAAGCCGCTGTGGAAAAGATATTTGTTGCCAAGGGACGACCCTCCGACAATCCGCTCATCATCCACATCGCCGAGCCGCAGGAACTGACAAAATACTGTGTCGATATCCCCGAAACGGCGTGGACACTGGCAGAACGGTTTTGGCCGGGACCTCTCACGATGGTGCTTCCCGTTGCCCGCACTGTGCCGAAACGCACGACGGGCGGACTGGATACCGTTGCTGTGCGCTGTCCCGCAACAAAGGCGACACGCGAACTGATCCGTCTTGCAGGTGTGCCGATCGCCGCTCCGTCCGCCAATCTCTCGGGAAAGCCTTCCACCACCACTGCCCGGCACGTTCTGCACGATATGGACGGCAGGATCGATGCCATTATCGACGGCGGTCCGTGTGAGGTCGGAGTAGAATCCACCATCGTCGATCTGACGGGAGATATGCCCCGTCTGCTCCGTCCGGGCGGCATCACGCCCGAGTATCTCCGCGCGATTTTGGGAGATCTCGTCATCGACAAGGCCGTCACGGCGCAGATCTCCAATGACACCGTTGTGCGTGCCCCCGGTATGAAATACAGGCATTACGCACCCGCTGCGGATGTGTTGATCGTGAACGGCTCCCGCGAGGGTGCTGCCGCCTATATCCAGCGGCATTTTCAGCCGGGCAATGCGGTTTTGTGCTATGAAGAAGAATTGCCGCTGTATGCCGGTTTCAACCCCACCGCCTATGGCAGACAGGACGATCCTTCGACACTTTCCGCAGGACTCTTTGCGGCGCTACGAAAACTGGACGATAAGAATATCGGCACGATCTTTGCCCGCTGCCCGGAGGGAAACTGCGGCATATCCTTTGCCGTACAGAACCGCCTGCGCAAATCCGCAGGCTTCCACATCGTAAACGGAGATACGGACGAATGAAGGTCATAGGGATCACCGGCACCACCGGAAGCGGCAAGACGACCGCACTGCAGATCTTAAAAGCACACGGCGGCTTGGTTTTGGACTGCGACAAAATTTATCACCGTCTGCTCAAAACAGACGAGCATCTGCTCCAACTGATCGAGAACACCTTTCCGGGGGTCGTGAACAACGGCAGACTGGACCGAAAAGAACTGGGTG
>R25__coassemble_545_pt1 | contig 22239 bp, 10 predicted proteins | sample R25__metabat2_low_PE_026 | metagenome-assembled genome bin R25
CAACTGATCGAGACCACCTTTCCGGGGGGCGTGAACAACGGCAGACAGGACCGAAAAAAACTGGGCGAGCGGGTCTTCAACGACCCCATTGCGCTGATGAATCTCAACGGTATCACGCACGGTCGGGTACACGAAAAGGTCATCGACCGGCTGATGCACACAAGAAAACCCTTTGCGGCGATCGATGCGATCGGACTTTTTGAAAGCGGCATAAACACCCTTTGCGATCATACCGTGGCGATCACAGCCTCGGAGGAACTCCGTGTCCGGCGTCTGCTTGCGCGGGAGAAGATCACGGAGGAATACGCGAGATCGCGCATAGCGGCACAAAAGGATGCGGATTTTTTTATTTCCGCCTGCGACTATGTGATTGAAAACAACGGCACCGTGGAAGAATTTGAAGAAACCTGTGACAAACTGTTTTCCGGGCTTTTGGGCGAGGCATACCGCCCCCGCCGATAAACCGGAATTTAGCGTCCCATTCATGTGTCATCCTGAGGAGCGGAGCGACGAAGGATCTGCTTGGTATTACGGTAGTAGATCCTTCGCTGCGCTCAGGATGACACAAGACTGTAAATTCCGATTTGTCGGGCTGACTGCAGATGAAACAATTTCGTAAAAATCAAAATCCAACGGAGGTTTTACAATATGAGCGAACAGACCAAAGCACTGCGCGAGAAGTTGCTCCGCGCACCGAAAAACGGTTATGACCGCATTTCCGAAGAAGACCGTGCCGAAATGGAACGCTATTGCAAAGACTATATGCGCTTCATCGACGAGGCAAAGACCGAGCGCGAGGCGGTAACTGCCACCGTGAAGGCTGCCGAAGCCGCCGGATTTGTCCCGCTGGTGCCCGGGATGACACTGAAGCCCGGTGACCGTGTCTATCGCAATAACCGTGAAAAGAGCGCATTTTTTGCCGTGATCGGCGATAAGAGTCTGAACGAGGGCGCACAAATTATCGCATCTCACATTGACTCCCCGCGTCTCGACCTCAAGCCCAATCCTCTGTATGAGGATGCCGAGATGGCATACTTCAAGACCCACTACTACGGCGGCATCAAAAAGTACCAGTGGACGACCGTTCCCCTGTCTCTGCACGGGATCGTCTGCCGCAAGGACGGCTCCGTTGTGACCGTCCGTATCGGTGACGATGAGAACGATCCCTGCTTCTGCGTGACCGATCTGCTGGTGCATCTGTCCGCAGACCAGATGAAAAAGACGCTTGCCGAGGGCGTGACCGGTGAAGCCCTCAATATCCTGCTCGGCAGTGAACCGATCGCGGACGATGACGGTGCCGACCGTGTGAAACTGGCAGTGATGCAGCTTATCTATGAACGCTACGGCATCACCGAGGACGACTTCCTCTGCGCCGAACTGACGATGGTACCCGCCGCCAAGGCAAGGGAGATCGGCTTTGATCGCAGTCTCATCGGTGCTTACGGTCACGATGACCGCGTGTGTGCCTATGCCTCCTTTGAGCCTCTGCTTGGTCTGAAGGTGCCGGAGCATACTGCCGTCTGCGTGCTGGCGGACAAGGAGGAGATCGGATCTGTCGGCATCTCCGGAATGCAGTCCGAAGCCTTTGAAACTTTTATGAGCGATCTGTGCAAAACGCAGGATGCCTGCCTGCGTCGGTGCTTTGAAAATTCCTTCTGCCTGAGTTGTGATGTGACCAACGCATACGACCCCATCTATGCCGAAACCTGTGACAGCCGCAACAACTCCAGAGTCAACTACGGTGTTGCGATCTGCAAATACACCGGCTCACGCGGCAAGGCGGGCGCATCGGATGCCGCCGCCGAGGTGATGGGCTATGCAAGAGAACTGTTTGACAAAAACGGTGTCATCTGGCAGACGGCAGAGCTGGGCAAGGTGGATCAGGGCGGCGGCGGAACGGTCGCCTGCTATATGGCAAACCGCAATATCACCACACTCGATGCCGGTGTCCCCGTCCTGTCGATGCACGCACCGATGGAGGTCGTCTCCAAACTCGACTGCTATATGACGATGAAGGGTATGAAAGCCGTCTACGAGGCTTGATACGACTGCAAAAAAACGACTGCCGCATTGCTTGCGGCAGTCGTTTTTTGTCGGGAATATGCGGCATCAATAGGTCAGACCCTTCGGGTAGAAGAAGCGGAGTTTTTTGTCGGAGAGTTTCATCTCCACATCCTTGCCGCGCCTTGCTTCACCGTCCAGATTGATGACCTCCTCGCCGTCGCAGTGGATGACCACCCGATCCGTCGTGATGCGGCGGAACAACTCGGGATAATCCTTGTATCTGCCTTCTTTGTATTTGCCGACCAGTCCCGCGACCTTGATCCGGGACACCGGCGCGACCAGCAGAACCTCCAACTTGCCGTCATCCGGCACAGCATCCGGCACCGGCTGGAAGCCGCCGCCGTACCATCTTCCGCTGCAAACGCAGATCATCGAAAAACGACCCTCGACAGTCTCGTTGTCCACCTCGACCGAATAGTGATGATGTACACCCTTGACGAGGTTCACACCGACGGAGATGTTGTATGCCCCGTGACCCGATACCAGCGGCAGGCGCTTGTACTTGCTGACCTCTGTGCCGATGCGGGCATCAAAACCGATGGAACAGATATTGAGGGCATAACTGTCTCCCACCTCGATGAGGTCAAACCGCGCTTCCTCCGCATCGCAGAGCCGCTCCAGATCCTTGAAGGCTTCGGGCTTGCTGAAAATTTTGATAAAGTCATTGCCGGAGCCGCCGGGGAAATGCGTGACTGCGACATTGTCAAAGCCTGCCGCACCGCAGACGACCTCGTTGAGCGTACCGTCACCGCCGCAGGCATAGATGCGGTACTCCTCGCCGGTCTGTGCCGCCTTCCGTGCCGCCGCCGTGCAGTCTCCGGGCTGTTTGGAGCAGACGATCTCAAAATCCAAACCTTTTTTTTCGCAGAATTCGCGGATGCGGGTGGAGAATTCCGCCGTATGATCGTATTTTCCGGCGGCGGGATTGATAATAAACAAATGCTTCATCGTTTGGCTCCTTTGATGTATTGAAAGACATTACACTGCAATCTGCCGTTGTACAGTTTGCGCTTCTTGTCGGCAGGTCTGCCGAAATAGTATTCAAATTCCGGCTCGGAGGAAATAATGAATTTCTGCCAGTTGTCGGCATAGCGGAGATGCTTACCGAGGGCGCGGTACAGTCTTTGTGCCTCGCGCTGTTCCAGCATCCGCTCGCCGTAGGGCGGGTTGCAGACGATCACGCCCTGCTCTGCAGGAAGATCACGCTTTGTCGCGTCTGCCTGTTCAAAACGGATATGTCTTGCCACACCGGCTTTTTTGGCATTGGAGATCGCGATATCCAGACTTTCGGAGTCAATATCCGAGCCTAAAATGTGATACTCGCCGCGATATTCTTTGTCGACCGCTTCCGTTCTTGCATCCTGCCAGTATTTCGGAGCCATACACGCCCACTTTTCCGCCGCAAAGTCGCGGTTCAGCCCCGGTGCGCGGTTGAGTGCGATCAGTGCGGCTTCGATGACGACCGTGCCGCTCCCGCAGAAGGGATCCCAAAAGAAGTCCCGTCCGCGATAACGGGAAAGCGTCACCAGTGCCGCCGCCATCGTCTCATGCAGAGGGGCTTCGTTGGCAACGGCGCGATAGCCCCGCTTGTTCAGCCCTGCACCGGAGGTGTCCAGGAAAACCTCCACCCTATCTTTCATAATGGAAAAGCGGAGTTGGTACAGATCGCCTGTCTCGGGCAGCCACGAAAGACCGTATTTGCCGCCCAGCCGCTCCGATGCCGCCTTTTTGACGATCGCCTGACAGTCGGGAACGCTGTGAAGTTGGGAGTTGAGGCTGTGCCCCTTGACGGGAAATTGCCCGTCCTTCGGAATAAAGTCCTCCAACGGGAGGGCCTTGACCCCCTGAAACAGTTCTTCAAAACTACGCGCTTCAAAGGTGCCGAGCCGGATCATCACCCGCTCGCCCATCCGCATCCGCAGATTTGCCGATGCGATCGCATCAAAGCCGCCGTCAAACAGCACACGCCGATCCTCGGCGCGGACATTTTGCAGTCCGAGCCGCTTCAGTTCGTCCGAAACCAGTCCCTCCAGCCCGAACAGGCAGGGGACGGAACAGGTAAAATCACTCATAAAATTCGCTCCGTAATGAATCTTTTTCCATTATAGAGGCTGATCCGGAAAATAGCAACAAAAAAACAGGGACTTTCCGATATTTCGACAGAAAATCCTTCCGAAAGGATATATCGCGGCAGATCCGCTGTCTCCGGCGGACAGTTTTGTCGGTCTGCCATCGGCGCTCTCAGTCCCTTAGGATCCCGGGATGCGTATGTTATCCCGATAGCGGTCAAAAAGGACAGAACCGTAAAAAGACAGAAGCCTGCGCGATGCAGACTCCTGTCTTTTTTTGTGACTTACAGATAGATTGAAAGAAGATCCAGATCCTCACGGACACTGTACTTGTACTTTTCTTCGCGGCCTGCGGCGCGCTGGGCTTCGTAGACGCCGCCGTTGTCGCACAGGAAGTATGTCGCGCTGTGCAGCAGTCTGCTGTTTGCAAACCGCAGTTCCACAAAGGAACGCTCCGGATCCTTCAGTTTTTCCGTCAGCACATCGCGGATCTCCTTCGGGTCATACTTCGTGAAATACAGCCCGTTGCGGACATAGTAGTTGCAGTTGTCACTGGTACACTTGGGCATTGCGGGCTTCGTGTCGATCGAACGGCTCTTGCGGATGTCCTCGTCGGTGACAGCAAAATAGGCATAGGTGATGCCTTCGCGGTTTTTGGACGGGTCTGTGTTGGAGCCGTCTGCCCAGGTCACATCCATCTGGTAATAGTCGCCTTCCAGACGCACGATGTTCCACGCATGGCGACCGCCCTCAAAGCAGTCACCGCACACATACAGTGCCTCAATGCCGTACCGATGCAACAGATATTGGTATGCCTTTGCGTAGCCGGCACAGACTGCCTTGCGCAGGACAAGCGCACCGTAGATATTGCGCAGTGTGTCAGGTTCTCTCTCTAACTGCTCTGCTGTTTTGCGTTTTTGACGGTTGAGTGCGATGGTATCATAGTCGAGAAGCTCGGCGAGTTTTTCATAAAGTTTCAGCGCGATCTCATAGTCACCGCCGTCATCGCTGATGTCCTTCGTGATCTCCGCGACGGCAGCGTCGATCTCCTGCTGCTGTTGCGCGATCTGCTCTTTGGACAGAATGTGGTTCAGTTCGACAGTCGAGACCGTCCCGTCGGAATTCATCATCCCGCCCTTCGCCGTTCTCTTTGTCCAGAAATTTTCCGGATGATCAAAAAGCACGGATGCAAGGATTTCCCACGCTTCGTCCGGTATCAGGGAGAAGGCGCTGAGATCGACGGTGCTTTCGCAGTTCAGGCAGGCGTTGTACAAAGCATCATACGCGCCCTGCTTTTCGGGCGGGAGCTGCGCACGGCAGTACTGCTGTACGGAACTGTCCTTCGTACTGCGGGTGGAGTTCTTCTTTCCGCCCTTCTTCACGGAACTTCCGCCGCTCTTTTTCTGCCCCTGCAGCAACAGCAGGAAACTGTTGTCGTGCCCCTCTGCCTGCAATGCCTGTGCGAGACTGCAATAGCCGCTGCTCGCATCGTCTCTGCAAAGCAGATAATCTCTGTGCAGATACCGGGCATACTGATACTGCTGCAGGTAGCGCAGATACTGGAGAGAAACATACAGCGGCTGTCCGTCGACCATCGGCTCGCCGCCGATGTCAAGATTTTCAAGCTGCCATGCACGCACAAGCTGCGTCAGGATCTGTATGTGCATCGCACGCAGCGGCAGATCCTCCGCAAGTCGGACAGTGTGTTGTTCAAAGTCCAGTGCGGAGAACGCATCCTCCGGCAGATCTGACTCGATCTGCAGGGTGAATTCCGGCAACTCGATGGCAAATGTGTCGATCAGATACTTCCTTGCATAGGCAAGGATCTGTGCCGCTTCGTCGGCATCGGGCGTGTATTCCTCGGCACAGTCGCGGCAGATCATCTTTTTGCCGTGCCACAGGCAGGGATCATCGATCGTCTGACCGCAGAGCACACAGCGATTTGCCGCGTCAAGCTGGCTGTGTATGTCGTATTCCCGGACATAGTTGCGGGAGAAACTCTGCAGGATGGGGCGCAGACCGTCAAGATCGAAGATCTCCGGCTGTGTTTCCAGACCGAAGAAAATGTAGGGAGACTTCTCGTTGTCTTTCTGCCACTGCAGGTAGTCGCTGAGCATCCACAGGATATTCTGCAGGAATGTACCCTCTGCGTCGAAAAGCAGGTTCATTGCACCTGTGCCGCCGACACAGTCATCCACGATCAGAAGTTCAATGCTGTCCGGGCAGACCTCGCCCCAGTCCTCCAGCGTGGAATAGAACTGCGCGACAGCGCGGCTTGCAAAGGAGGGGTGCTCAAAGATAGTCTTCGGATCTGCCAGGATCGGGCAGACAGACAGGCAGAAATAACTGTCCGGGAAGATCGTCTTCATCATTTCCTGCAAAAGGACTGCCAGCGTCATCGTCAGCCGGTCATCGCGGGACCGTGTCAGTTCCAGACGCACATAGATGCCGCCGCTCACTTCGCGGTGCAGTACGGTACGGGCTGCCTCAGGCAGGCGGATGACCTGGATCCCGTCATTGGTGACACTCAGACTCCTGCCGTCGGTGTGGATCATATAGTAGCCGAAGGTATCGGAACTGACACGGAAAGCGTCTTCCGATTTCACCATACAAAGGGCTTTGGCAATATTTTCCTCACCGATAAAACTCTTTTGCATCTGCATCAGGTCTGCGGCACCGACCTTGCTGTCGGGCTTGCGGCAAAACTGAGCAAATTCCGGCGTCAAAAGCCGATACCCGCGCAACTGGACATAGTCCTTGGCAAGACCGTGGACATTGGAAGCATCGTCCACCTCAATAATGCCCCGTTCACGGTCGATGCGTCGGATCTCGTAATTCTGATTTGCATAGACCAGGTTCTGTCCGGTCAGATAGCGCTGATCCAACATCCGGCGGAACAGGTTGATATACACCGACTGCCGTGCGCCGTTGGCAAAGCGCATTTCGATCAGCTCGGTTTCTTCCAGCAGGCGGCCGAGGACATCATAGTTCTCGTGGATGCGGATGTACTGCTGCGGATAGAAGGTGTCCTTCGGCTTAAAGAGCGTGAAGTGCGCCTGCGTATCCTCCGGCTTCTGCCCGAGCGCACGCTCCAGACAAACATCGACCAGTTTTGAAAGTGCGTTAAAGTCATGGACTGCCGTTGCATCGTCACAGCCCATCCTGCCCATTTCCGCGACAAAGGTTTCCACCGGGATCCCCTCCATCAAACGGCAAAGCAGCAGCACCATCCGGGTCTTGTCTGCCTTCGCGTGTTCGATCATACTGCGCTCAAGCAACGGCTGCTCAAACAGATAGCGCGGTGCGTGTGCGTAGAAGTAGTTGCGCAGCAGGTACTGTCGGCAGATCACATGGAGTACGGATGCCTTCTTGCCGATGTAGCGCGAATAGGCATAGATCACGCTCGGCAGGTTGTAACTGTCGTCAGCAACGATGGCAAAGCCGAGCGGACGCTTGGAGGCATCGTAGATGTCGAGCCAGTGCGGGTTGATCTGATTGGAGAAGATGGCACTGTCGGAGATCAGGTTAGGCTCGGTGATACCGAACTGATTGGCAATGTCACTGATGCAGACCTCAATGGGCATCGTGCGTGCCGCATTGTCAAGCATCACGGCACCGTCCTTCTTGGTGCGCCAGATGTAGATGTGTACATCGCCGTAACTGTAGTCGCCCCGGGCATAGACCGGTTTGCTGTCCAACAGGAAATACTCCGTCAGAGCATTGTCCAGATTGAGCGTCGTGCGTGTGGAGAGGAACACATACTGTGGTGTCTTCCGGCAGAACTGACACAGCCGCTGTGATATCACCTGACAGTAGTAGTTGTTTGCGGCAACGACCTGATTGGCATCGGGCAGCAAAGCGACCGTCACCTGACGGAAGAATTCCTCTGCCGCGGCAAACAGGCGTTCGTCCGTAAAGTCCTCCGATGTCAGCACCAGCACATCCGCCTCCGAATCTCTGCCGAGTTCGTTGCGCGTGACGATCTTCCAAAGCGGCTTGTGCGTCCGGGTCAGACTCAGAAAGCCCTTGTTCATCTGGTCGATGTAGTTCGGGATCTGAGAACGGTTGCGGCAGATCACGACCACACGCTCGCCCTGCAGAATGCGCAGGTTGAGTGCGGCGTAAAGGTAGACGCCGACTGCTGTATATAAGGGCGCATGGAACAGCACATTCTTGCCCTCGAAGAAACTCTGAACGCCGATCAGGTATTCATGGTTGAGTTCGAGTCCTTCGGACTTGACATATTCCGCCACGCTGCGGATCCGTTCGTTTTTATCCGTCTCCACGGTCACTCTGTCGGCACTGTTGTTCAATACATCGCCGCTGAAGAATGACTGGACATCGTAGTCCTTGCCGCAGATCTTCATCAAATTTGCCTCGACCTGATCCAGATCCACGATACGTCCCTTCTGCAGAAGGTCGGGGTCGGTATCTGCCTCGGTCGGAGGTACGGGTGCGACCTTGCCGTCAATGATACGGTAGAGTAGCACCAGCACGGCAAGCGCGAGTACCGGATAGAGATAGTTGACGGTGAGGAAGAACTGCAGCAGTTTGTACAGCGGTTCCTCAAGCACGGTCACATGGAACAGCATCGGGATCAGAAGCAGCAGGAATACAAGCACATACATCCCGCCGACCAACAGCAGGAAGTTGCGCAGATGCTTCGCCACATGCTGTGTCTGCGGTCTGGAAAACCAGCGATCCTCCACCTTTTCGTAGAAATATCCGTACAGCTGAAGCAGGAATCTGCGCAGACCCTTTTCCTCGGGGGGCTGTTCCTCTGCAGTTGTGCGGCGGGATTTCTTCTTTTTGGCGTGCTTTTTTTCTGCCTGCCTGCCGGGGAGTACGATGCGGTTGTCCGTGACCGGTTCTTCCGGCAACGGCAGAAGTTCCTCAGGAAGCGCACCGTCGTCCGACACATCCGTCTGCGGCTGTTCGGATACCGTATTGTTGTTTTTGTTGTCCTGCTTACGCTTCTTTTTCCGCTCTTTCTTTTCCTTCTGAATGCGTTCTCGCCCGGACTTGATCCGATCTCCGATCCGTTCGCCGCTGCGGACCAGCAGAAGCACTGCAAACGCGGCAAAGCAATAAAACATATTGGCGAAGATCGTGACCGCCAGATCGGTCGAATAAGCGGCATAGACCGGTATCTTGGAAATGATCCAACGGATCGGCTTCAGGGCACCGAGCCAGAGTGCAAAATTGCGCAGCAGGGGCATCAAAACGGCACACAGAAGTGCCAGTGCCGCCAGCACGAGGAGGTTGATCAGCGTCCTGCGGCGCGAGATATTCGGCGCGGAATAGTAGGAAAACGAGAAGATCCAGCGGATCGGAAGAAACGGAAGGACCAGGAGCACAGGCACCAGAAGAAGGATCAACAATTTAACGACCGTCATCGGCAGGCTCCCCCCTTTCCGTAAAAAGCATATAGAACGCCTGATTTTCGGAACTGTACGGCGCACGCAGCAGATCCAGTTTTACCGGGGATGCTTTGCCCGTGACATTGAAGCCCTGTGTACGCAGTGCGGTGCGGACATCGGAGAGTTCTCTGATCGCATTCTCCATATACCGCATATGCTGTTCGTATTTGCGGTTGTTTTCGGCGTTGAGCCGATCGGTTTCTTCCATCGCCGTGTAATTCATCTGTGCGATCACGCAGTCAGGAAGATCCTTCGTGTACATCTCGATCGCGCACAGCACGGATTGTCTGCGGGCTTCCTCACTTTTCAGGATGAGAAGTTCCAACTGTCCGCGCAGTTCACGGATCTCCTTTGCCAGTTTGCGTAGCCAGAGCAGGAATCCGGCGGCGTAAAGCACGACAAAGACGGCACTGTTGATCAGATAGGCGACAAAACGCGACATTTTCAGATCCGCCGCCTGTCCGCTGATGAGAAAGAACGGCAGGATCATCAAAATCACGAAGATAATGCCCATCACAACAGAAAAACGGTAAATATATTTGGTGCTGTCACGCACACTTTCCGGCGACCACAGCCGCGTGAGCGAGGAAAACTCTGTGTGCAGTTTCGCAGCCTCTTGCCGCACATCCGTAAAGTCGTTGAGTTGAGATAAAACACCCCCTGCGCAGCGTTCTCTGGCGGCAATGAGTTCGGCACTCTTTTCCGTTTCGAGCACAGGGCGGCGATGCTCCGTGGGCTCGGTAGAGCGCGCAGGTCTTTTCCTGCGCGCCTGTGCCCGCCATTCGGTGTAGCCGCCGGCGCAGATGTCAAACACCTTGCACTGATCCTCAAGTACCTTTTCGCGGTTGTATCTCGTCTGCAGTTCCTTATATCGTTCGCGGAACAGCCGCCGCTCGCGGATCACAGAAAGCATCCCGCCGCGCACTTCGCTGCGGGCATGTGCGATAAGTCCGTCGGCATCTTCGGGTGCGGGAATACCGAGATCGACATTGCCGGTGTTCCCGTCAAGATCCTGCAGCGCCTTTTTGACGCCGGGGACATCACTTGCCTCTTTTTTCAGGCGGGCAAAGATCTTGCCGCGCATCTCTGCCGAATCATCCGAAGAAAAGGTCTCGTCGATGAGCTGATAGTAGATCTTCTGCGGCGTGACGGGAGCGCGCTGCGCGCGCAGCGTCGCCTCGGCATCCGCCAGCAGCGACGCCAGTTCCGTCGGTATGTGGCAGCGGATGACAGATGCATCGGGCAGTCCTTTGGTATCGGCTTTCTGCAGAAGCCGCGCCAGATTGAGCTGCAGATCGGCATTGATCGCAGTTTTGTCCTGCAGCTCCGTGCAGAAATCGATGATCTGCAGCGGCAGCTCCTTATCGGCAGCACGCAGCAGACGGAGACTTCCGAGCTCCTTTTCGATCCTCTGGCGGAGGCGTCCTTCCAGACTCCTCTGCTGCAGCTCCACGGTATCCTGCCTGATCTCTTCGGTCACAGTTTCTTCCGTGTCATCGGACAGACGACTTGTCAGCTGCGGCTGTCTGTGCGACGGTTTTTCGTCCTGCACGGATTCAGCCTCCGGCTGACCGACTGCGTCCAGCACATCGGAAAGCATCTGCGTCAGATCAAGCGCGTGCTGTGTCCCGTCCGGCATGACATACGGCAGCGTGATCTTCTGCGGCAGCTGCTCTGTATCCAGACGTAGCATCCGGCAGTAGTCGGTGATCGCCGCATTGGCATTGTCGCGGTGACTGCACCTGACGATCAATTCGGTGGCGCTGACCGGCGTGAGCGACGCCTCGTCCAGCGGGCGGAGCAGCTGATCCACCGTCCACGCACGCAGCACCGTATTGATGCGCTGTGCGTGGTCGTCATATGCGGCACCCTCGAAACCGTCGGCAGACATCAGCACAAAGAGCTGATAGTCGTCAAGCTCCGTCCGGCGCTGCCGATCGTCCAGGATCAGCTGCACGCAGTCGTGCAGCTGATCCAGTTCGGCATCCAGCCATAGGATCCTGTTGGGATCAAATGCCTGAAAATAAACATCCTTGCGGGAATACGCCGCGCCGAGTGTGTTGATGATCACAGAACGCATTGCAGTCCCTCCTTGTTTGTGTTGTTATGTGAAGATCGCATTAATCTTCTTCATATTTATAGAGTTCTTTGGTCTTCCAATTTTCGGCGATCCATGTATATTCGGGATCGCGGAGCAGCTGTGCAGGCACATCTTCAATGTCAGAGGGTAGCACGACCTCGGATTCCTCCGACAGACGGCTGTTGCGGGCAGTCTTGGGCTGTGCGCCATCCTTTGCAGAAGTGCACTTGATGTTCTTTTCAACAGCCGCGAATCTTGCCCAATCCTCGATGAACTTCTTGATCGCCCAGTTGTAGATCTCAATGTACTCTTTGTGCTGGGTGCTGCTGCCATCCATCTGTGCCTCGCCGTACATACCGAGTGCGAATTTGTCGACGACTTCTTTTGCTACGTCAAGCAGTGTTTCACCGTAGTCCTTGTCCTCGCCGAGACGGGTTTCGCTCTCGTGCAGATGGTAGGCGATACGGAGCACACCGCCCAGTGTGCGGTTGATGTCGACGGCTGCCTCGCCGTCTTCGCCCTCAACGAGCTTCTCGGCAGCAGCTACCGACGGGTCAAAGGTGAGCATGTCCTTGCGCAGATTGGAAAGCAGCCGATCCTTCGTCATGCCTTGCTTGAACAGTGCCGGCGTTCTGGCATAGTTGTAGATCTCACGGATGTGCTTCTCTACCTTCTTGTCGAACTGCTTGACATATTGCTGGACTCTCTCCTCGTCTTCTGCCAGGTATTCGACCAGACGGGAAATGTCGAACGCCAGGACCGGCTGACCCTTCGGCCAGCAGACGCAGGTGGGGATGCTGTTTTCGGTGCGCATGAAATACTTTTCGCCCCGCTGCCCGACCGAGCAGATGATCCTTCCGACGAGTGCCTCGTAGATCAGCGCCTTCATCACCTTTTTGCGCCACTCCTGCTCGAGGTTTGCGCTGATGTAAGGCATCGCACCGTGGCTGCCCCAACGCTTGTCCAGATGCGGGCAGTCGGAAATGATGCCGGAGTTCATACGTGCCTTGTAGGAGGGGTAGTAGCTGTCTTCGCCCTGATCCTCAAGGAAGTGATAGATCTGCGTGGGCTGCAGGCAGTGCACGGCGCTGAAGCAGAAGATCTCGTTGTCTTCATAGGCACCGTCCGCCAGCACCTTCGCCTCATCATCAAACTGCATTGCGGCACGGAAGCCGGCGAAGGGATCCTCAGCCTTTGTATCAAAGAACTCTTTGATTGTCTCTCTGGCAGAAAGGCTGAAGCCGAAATTGCAGTAAGTCTTGGAAACATTCAGAATGGGGTTCGTGACCTCTTCAAGATAATAGTTCTTCGTGTTGTGGGCATCGTAGCGAATCATCGGTCTGGCCTTGGCGCGCAGGTCTGTGATCCGCTTGCGGAAGGCCGTTTCAAACTGCGATCTGTTTCCGGGATGATCCTCGTCGCCGATCTCGCTGATTTTGATGTCCAGTTCGGTGCAGACCTCGTTGATGAGCGCGCCGATGGCGTTGGTCTTGAGGGTGCTTGCCTTCTCGTCGAGCAGCTGCTCATACTTTTTCAGGATGCTCTGGAACAGTACATTCATATCCCAGGGCTTCGGTCTCGGTGCTTCCACACCCTCGCCAAGTCTTGCAGCCTCTTTCTTCTCCTGTATTCTTTCCCTCATCCGTTCGCTGATCTTGGCGTAAATGCCCTCGCCGGTCGCGGCGTAGACAGCATTGGGATCGGCAGACAGCGCAGCGATAACGGTGTTGTCCACGGCGTAATGCTCTTTTACATCGGAGGAAGCGCCGACATAGATCGTCTGAGTGCCGCCGGTGTCATGTCTATGCAGATCCATATTGACCTTCTGACTCAGCGTTTCCTTATAATCCTTGATCGAGGCGAAAAAGCTCTCGTACATGGAGACAAGTTCGTTTACCGGCTCGGTGAGTTCGTGGAAGGTGCGGGCAACAACTGCTTTGTCCGCGTTCTTCAGTGACTGTGCCAGGTTGGACAGCAGCGCACGGCAGAAGTCTTCATAATCGCCAAGTGCCTGTTCTTTCTTGTGGCCGGGGGACCAAATCAGATGACCCATCGTCTCGTTTGTCGCGGCCTCGACGGTGCGGTCATAGTCGTCATCACGGTCCGTGTCCAGCGCGAGCTTGATGTTTTCCAGCAGCGGCTTCTGTGCCTCTTCCAACTTGCTGTTGGAAGAACCTCTGCTCAGACACTGGTCCTGCAGACCGTAGAGCAGGTAGCGGGCAGCCAGCGGATGCACATCGTTACCGTTTTTGCAGAGCAGGCCGTAATGCAGGCTGAGCTTGCCTTTGTCGTGTGTCTTAACTGCGATATCGGTCATCGGGATGACCTTCGATGCCAGATCCTGGGCAGAGTGCTTCACGGCATCCTCGAGGGCAGCGATAAATTCACTCCAGCGGTTCTCCACCTCTGCCACCTTGCTCTGCAGCTCGGCGTAGATGCCCTTGGCATCTTTTGTTTCTTCGACCGGGCTGGTAATCGCGAGCAGATCCTTCAGCACCGCCTGGACCTTGTAATCTCCCAGAACGCTGCATTCGCCCTTGAGCTTTTTCAGTTCTTCGATATCATCGGGCATATTGTCGGCACCCTTTCCGGGCAGCGATGCCGCAGCCGCTTCGATCTCCTTGCAGAACCGAACGGCTCTCGATATGCCGGTATCCAGGACCATATCTTTCAGATAGGAAAATCTGGAGTTTTCCTTGGCGAACTCTTTGTCCAGCGCTTCGCGGTATTTCACGCCCTGTGCGCCTTCTGCGGGCAGCCAGCGGGCGTTGTTTGCAACCGCGATGTCCTGTTCGCGCTCACAATAGGATTTCCATTGGTCATCGATCTGCATCCATTCCGCAGACAGTTCCTCATGCAGACGGCGCTCTGCCAGATATTTCAGAATATCCCGGTACGGATAGATGATCTTTGCATATCCTGCGCCGCCGTAGATCGCGGTCGGAACAGCGGTATGGGCATGCATCTCGTTGTTCTCGCCGTCGGTGATGTGATCGTTCATCGGAGAATACAGACGGATGTAGGCTACATCTGCCATGACCTGATAATATGCGTTCAGATCCTGCATGATGCCGCCCTTTTCGTTGGCCTTATCCACAAAATAGATCTGGTCGAACGGCTTCGCCTTCACATTGTTTTTGAAGCTCGGGTCTTTGGAGTCGAAGAGGGTGCCTTCGCTCGCAGTGCAGAGTTTGACGGTGATCTTTGAGCCGTAGCCGCGGACCATACCTTCAGGCAGCTTGCCCTCCGGATCTTTGTCTTTTTTTACGGGATCCGTGTTGCTGGTCGCCAGGTTCATCGCATTGAGCTCGCGGATCGCCGCATAGGCATTGGCATACATCGATTCGCGCTCGATCTCGTTGTTTGCGACACCTGTGAACAGATCCGGGCAAGCCAGAATACCGATGATATTCGCTTCCTGTCTCAGTTTGCGGAAGAATTTGCGGATGTACAGCGCCATCTGGATAAAGGTGCCGGCGCCGGTGCCGCCCGCGATGGACGAGACGATCACAATGCGCAGTGCCACGTTTTCCGTCTGGATGCCGGGAGGTGTCATTTCCTCAAGCAGCTCTCTCAGCCCGTGCGCACCTTCCTTGAAAAATCTCGCCAAACACAGACGGGACTTGAAACGGCACTGGGAAGCACCGTCGTACAGCCAGCTGCTGAGGAACTGACCTTCGGTCTTGCCGTTGGGTAGCCAGTCACGGACACCGTCATTTTCGCCCAGGGACTCTGCGACCTGACGGACATTGTCGGCATTGCTGATGGCAATACTGCGGATACCGTCTGTCCGCAGCTGCGCGATGTCGCCCTGATCCGTGTCGATGAATACATACTTTGCATGGGCTTTCTGCTCGTTGGTCATCTTTCGGTAGAGCAGTTTCAGGGCATTGCCGCCCGTGCCGCCGAGGCCGATGAATAATTCTCGCTGGTAGTTTTCAGGCATAGTCATTGTTTCCTTTCTTTTATGTGAGAGATTTTTCATATCTTTTGCTTATAATGAAATGTAAGATCGGTATGCACTGTCAGCGCGGACGCTCAGTGTCTGCGGGAGCGCGATCTGCGCCTCGCCGGAGCCCTGTGCCCCTTCGCCGGAGCCCTGTGCCCCTTCGCCGGAGCAGTCTCACGCTTGGCAGCCTCGTAGACCCAGACCGTATAGTCGCCGGTGGCTCCGATTTTATAGATCATTGCGTTGCCCTTTGCAATATGACAACTCGCCGTCTGTTCGTCGGTTTCATCTGCGATCTTGTTTTCGACACTGAAGAATTCGGACGCGCTGATCGGCTGATCGCCGTCCTTCAGCGTCACGGGCCTGTCGCGTTTGATTTCCCTAAGCAGCTTTGCTGCCACATCCGAAACATCCGAGCGATAATAGAGCTGCAGTTCTGCGGGGTTTTTCTCCTTGATGGTGACGGTCGGCTGTACACGGATGAATCCTTTCCGCCTGCCCTGCGGCGGCTTCGCTTCAAATTTGACAGTGCCGACTGTGATCGATTCGTTCACCGGTACGCCCAGCATCGGTTTCCAGCCCCAGCCGATCTGCTGGGCGTTGCCGATCTTGTTGGCGCGCACCGTGCCGATACTTCCGTCATTGCGCAGCGTAAACTGCCAGATGATGCCCTTCTTCAGGCGTGCCGCCTTCAGATTGGCAAAGATGAACATTCCTGCCAGAACGAGCAGTGCGGCAAGCACAATGAGGATCGCAAGATAGATCACGCGGTATCCCGTCAGCTTCAGCACGCCTTCGCCACTGTCACCGTGAGGCATTTCCACCGTCAGACCAACGGTGATGCTCTCACGGTTGAGCCCGGTCACACCCAGTGAGATCGGGAATCTGCGGAAGAAGTTGACAAAACCGCTACGCGACGAGGAGGTCGGTGTACAGACAACGGCGGGTTTGCCGTTTGCCGTACCGATCTGAACATCCATCTTTGCATAATGGCTTTCCAGGTCGTGCGTCACGATCAGTTCCCTGTCCAGCATCGCTTCCAGTTGTGCCGCGCCGCACGGGATGCCGTCTTCATATATGATGAAAGAGACATTCGCCGGATTGTGCAGCAGGTCAAAACGGTCTGCGGTATCAGGATCGGAGATCACCGTCTCCACGGTGTAGTTTGCATCATAGTGGATCACCGTGATATGCGTCGTCGCGAGCGTCTCATCGCCCTTCCGGAGCGTGACATCGTAGTCGCCTGCCGCCGCATTTGCATCGCGGAGCACGAAAGCGAGTACGCCGCCGCTTTGCAGTTCGGCGGTGCCGTTATAGGACACACCGTCACGCTCCGCGCTCACAGTGAGCAGGGCTGCCTCCTCGGCGTTGATGGGGCCGTCACCGTCGTCGCGGTGTGCCGTGACCGTGAAGGTCACAGCATCGGTGTTGTCGCTCACGCGGTTGCTCATAATGCTGATGCTCGGCCCCGCTTCTGCGGTAAAGGTCGTCTCGTTCGGAAGAATTTCGACCGCAACCTCTGCGATCGGTTCGTTTTTGCAAAGCAACTGTACTTTATAGGTACCCGGTGCGCAGGTTTCATCCTGCGGGGTAAAGCGGAATATATTTGTCTGCGGCTGATCGGTCTTGCCCTTGAGTGTGCCGGCATCTCCCTGTACCTGCAGGCTCAGATCGCGCGCAAACTCGGCACTGATCGGCTCGTCGCGCAGAAGGACGGTGAACTGCACTGCCTTCTCGGTATTCTGTGCCGCTTCCTTGCGGTACAGGCTGAGCGGGTCGGAGATCTCAACGGTCAGATCTTCCTTGCCGGGAATGCGCACATGGATGGTGCGGCTGGCATTGATCCGATAGCCGCCGTCCATCATACTCACATCGACATCGAGCAACGCATCACCCGCCGTGACGGTGACCGACTCGTTTTTATCAAGGGTCTTGCCGTTGTAACGGAGCGTCGCCTCTGTTTTTCCGAACAGTTTTGCGGCATCGAGTTCCTTGTTCGTTCCATCCTCACAGATCGCGTAGGATATGCGGATCTCATCACCGTCAACAGGATCGTCACTGTCCGGCAGTGCCACCCATTCACCGTTTTCCGTCTTGCGCTCGATATTGAACCGGACATGGATCGCAGGCTCATACATCAGCGAAAGTTTTTCTGCATTGACCGGTTCCGAGAAGACCAGCGTGATGTTGCCGCTTGGGATTTTTTCTCCGTTCGCGCCGGTGATCAGCGCGGTGTATCCGCCCAATGTTCCTTCGGGGAGGTTATCATAGGCTTTGTTGTACGGGAAGCGGATCTGCGCCTCTCTGCCCACCGTCAGTTTCGTGCCGTCCTCTGCCGTCGCAGAGACCAATTTCGCGTTCGATTCCTGTGCCATCAATGCAATGTTCCGGATCGGTGAGCCCTCGCCGGACAGATAGAGACAAACTTCCTTGCCGTTGACCTTGAATTCATTCGACACGCTATAGCGTCCGGAGATCTGGTTGGACAGTTCCTGCATCGTCGAAACGATCTGTTCCTGATCTTCCGCATACACCGCCGTGAAATTCGCGTGGGCGTGCAGTTTGTTCAGCAGTGCCGCATCCACATCGGATCCCTTGCGGAAATCAACCGCCTTGTTTTCGGCACTGCTGTTTTTTGTGCCGATGCCGAAATAGACTGCGTGCAGATCCGGGTATTTTTCAAGCACGGCGTCGATCTCATTGACGACCCGCTCCGGCGAAAGGTTTTCCCCGTTCTGACGGAAAACACCGTCCGTCGTAAGCACGAGCCAATACTGCTCGCCGGCATCGTTGGCACCGAGACCGGGCATAAGCCCTTCGCCTTCAAGGACGGAAAGTGCCGTGCCGATGCGTTCGATCGGTGTGTCTGCATTCGCTGAGGAGGTGTATTCAAGCACCTTGGAAACCGCATCCTGCCGCAGTCCGCGCAGGTCGATGTTGCTCAGCGAGGAGTGATCCATAAAGGTGATGCTCAAAGAATCGGTGTCGTTCAGAAGTCCCGTAAACATCTGCGCAGCGTAACTGGCATAGCACCATTTCAGATTGGGAATGTTATCTTTCATACTGCCGCTGTTGTCATAGAGGATGCTGACATGCTTTCGGACATAGACTGTGGTGTCCGGCGCGGCATTGACCGCAGGCAGTATAAGCAGTGACAGCAAAATACAGCAAGCCATGAAAAAAGATGACAGTCGTTTCATCACATCAGTCTCCATCCGCTTCAAACAGCGGTCTTCTGAAATCGTCCAGTGTTTTGCCCGCAAAGATCTCAACTGCGTGGTCATCCCGCGCACACTCGCTGCACAGGATCTTGTTGTTCCTGCCTTGCAGAGAAGACATCGTATTTGTCAGGACATTTCCGTAATAGCCCGTGCCGACGAACAGTTTGTTGCAGCGGTCACAGTGGTGTACCAGACGCGGGACAAATACGACGCCGGCACTGATGATGATTGCAGCCGCCACCACGATAGCGATGATCTTCCCGACACTGCCGGATGTGCCCGAGCGGCGGGGTCTTTTTCTCGTCATTTTCATTGCTCCTTACTGCCGGAAACCCCGGCGCTTTCAGTAAAAAGGGCAGACTTCCCCCCGTACCGTAAATCATATTGTACGATATATTTCCTTTTTTTACAAGCAGAAAGTAAAAGAATATTGGATTATTTTTCAGAATAATGTATGAAACCGTACTATTATAGAGAAAATGCGACAGCGTCAAGCCGGATCGCGTATAAAAATGCTCTCCGCATCACCGTCGATGCGGAGAGTCACTGTGCTTTTTCGGTCTGTGCATGGATTTGTCACTGCTCATTCAGTTTTGCAAGTTCGTCTGCAAGATCGGTTTCGTGGATGGAGTTATTTTCTACCTTGTAGACCACATCGCACTGCTCAATGGTGGACAGTCGGTGCGCAATGATGATACAGGTCTTTTCGCGACTCAGGCGGTTGACCGATGCCATCACTGCCCGCTCGGTCTCGGTGTCCAGTGCGGCGGTCGCTTCGTCAAAGAAAAGAATGTCGGGGTTGTAATACAGGGCGCGTGCAATGCCGATGCGCTGGCGCTGACCGCCGGAGATACGGACACCGCGTTCGCCGATGACGGTATCCAGTCCGTCCTTCAGCCCGCGGACAAAATCGGCAAGCTGTGCATCCTCCAGCGCTTTCCAGATCTGTTCATCGTCAATGTCTTCCTCGTACATTCCCAACGCGACATTGTTCCGGATGGATTCATCGGTCAGATAAATGCTCTGCGGGATATAGCCGATGTGCTTTTGCCATTCGGCATAGTTTTCACGGATATCCATATCCCCGTACCGCACGGAGCCTTCCTGCGGCTCCAGCAGACCGAGAATAATATCCACCAATGTGGTCTTTCCTGCACCGGTCACGCCCATAATGCCGACGGAGGTGCCGTGCCGGATCTTCAGGCTGACATCCCGCAGGACCGGATCATCCATCTCCGGATAAGTGAAACGGATATTGTCCAGAACGATGTCTTCCTGATTTTTTTCCTGATTGATCTGTTTGTTTGCCGCACCGCTGTTTTTGACGGGGCGTTTGAATGCTTCCCTGCTGAAATTGTCATCGATCACTTCACAGACTGCATCCAGCGAGGGGATCATATAGTTCATACTGTTGATGGTGGAATTGATGCTGTTGGCACTGGGAAGCAGTTTGATTGAGGCGACTGCAAAGGCAGACAGACTGCCGACGATGGCGGACAGTTCCTGATGCGTGGCGATTTTTACGGCAACAAGACCCAGAACACCGCCGACGCAAAGCACTTCGATCAGATGCCGGGGGATACCGGAATAGATGATGTATTTTTTTTGGTTGTTGATGAAGGCATCTCCGTTTTCGGCATAGGTATCGACAAAATACTGCTCACGCCCCATCACCTTGACTTCCTTGATACCGCCGACGGACTGGTGGATCGCCTTGATCATCCGCACGGAGATCCTGCGGCTCTCCTGCCCGGCATCCTTCATCTTTTTGCGGACGATCAGAAAGTACAGAACGGAGTAGATCACAAGACCGATGACGATCGCAATGGTGAGCCAAAAATCGACCTTGATCAGGTAGATCACAAGCAGAATGGAGATCAGTCCGCTGGAGATCAGCCCCATGATGCTGGAAACGAGGCTGTATGCCGTGGAGACATCGCTGTTGATGCTGCGGACGACCTCTGCTGTGTTGTGCTGAAGATGGAAAGTGTAGGGCTTGCGCATATAGCAGTCCAGAAATTTGGCGGAAGTGCTGATGCGGTTTCTTGCAAGAAAAATACCCTGTACAAGGGACATATAGATGGCGTAAAAGTTTTTCAGGATGTATACTGCAATGATCATCAGTACCAGCACAAGCATCATACTGTTTGTGTCGGATATATGAAAGATCTTCTGCAGCAGGACAAACCACCATCTGCCCTCCAGAACATCCGGCGTGACCAGCATATTGACCAGCGGGAGGATCAGGGAGACACCGAAAAAGTCAAGTGCCGTCCCGATCAGCGACAAAAAGAACAGCCCGACAAAATACAAACGCTCCCGGCCCGGGAAGATCAGTGAAAGTTTATAAAACAGAGATTTTCCCGCCATAGGGGATACTTCTTCGGGGATCTCTGTCTCCGGTTGCTTTTTCATAAACAGTCTCCAAAAGAATAATTTTTTTTATTATAGCACAGGAAACAGCGTTTGTCAAAAAAGGGCTTTATCGTATCACCGCGCACTTTGTTCGGAGAGATTCTCCTTTGCTTCTTCGTGTGCCCGCTCCGTTCTTCCGAGGTCAAACCAGCAAAGCAGCGCACTGCCCAGAAGCAGACCGGCAATGATATCCGTCAGCCAATGAGCCCCTGACAGCAGTCTGCCGATGACCATACCTGCGATCAGGACGGAAAAGAGCACCGTCAGCACGGCACGCAGCGTGCGATCCGTGGTCTTATCCCTCAGAATGATCAGCGTAGCGCCAAAGACGCTCAGTGCGAGCATCGTGTGAGACGACGGGAAGGATGTTTCCAGTTCTGTTTCATCCGGCGGGATCATCGGCCGATAGCTGATGGGGAGTTTATCAAAGAAGAAATACAGTGCGACCACAACGAGGAACAGCACGCCAAGTGCGAGAATGTTGCGATCGACCTTCCGCAGATCCTTGCGACGGATCCACTGGATCAGCCCGCAGATGACGAATGTGCTTGCTTCCGCAATGGCGACATAGCCGAGGTATTCCGTCACCAGATACCAGCCGTCGCTGTCGCCGAGTGCCGTGTGTGTCCACCCGTTGAGTGCGGCAAAGCCTACACTTGTGCCTTCCAGTCCGATCGGCTGCACATCAACGGTGCAGACCAGCAGTGTAAAGATCAAAAACAGAGCAGTAAAGATGCTCGCCGCCAACAATTTCTTTTTTTTCGTCATAATGTTCTCTCTTTCTGTTTGTAGGTGATGTTCCGCAAATCGGAATTCAGCAAGGGTATTATCGGCCTGTAGGGCGCGGTCTTGACCGTTCCGCTATTCGCTGCATTGTGCATCCGGAACGGTCAAGACCGTTCCCTACGGTGATACGGGAAACAGCCCGACAAATCGGAATTTACAGTCTTGTGTCATCCTGAGCGGAGCGAAGGATCTGCTACCGTATTACGAAACGAGATCCTTCGTCGCTCCGCTCCTC
>R25__coassemble_546_pt1 | contig 22232 bp, 17 predicted proteins | sample R25__metabat2_low_PE_026 | metagenome-assembled genome bin R25
CCCCTCAGTCAGCCTGCGGCTGACAGCTCCCCCGCCCTGCGGTGGAGCCTTTTCCACGCATCACAGGCAGTGCGCTAAATTCCGATTTCGCGTATTACTTACAGGTCTTCCTTCACGATGGCGATATGCACATCGTCGAGCTGCTTCTGCTCCACCGGGGTCGGGGCACCCATCATCACATCCTGTGCGTTCTTGTTCATCGGGAACGGGATGATCTCGCGGATGGAGTCCTCGCCCGCCAACAGCATCACCATACGGTCCACGCCCGGGGCAATACCGGCATGGGGAGGTGCGCCGTAGCAGAAAGCATTGTACATTGCGGGGAACTTTGCCTTGACATCGTCCTCGCCCAGACGGACCAGTTCAAATGCCTTGATCATAATTTCCGGGTCGTGATTTCTCACAGCACCGGAGGACAGTTCTACGCCGTTGCAGACCAGATCGTACTGGAAGGCGGTGATGGACAGCGGATCGACCTCGCCGCGCTCTGCCTTTTCCAGGATCTCCAGCCCGCCGTTGGGCATGGAGAACGGGTTGTGGCAGAACTCCAGTTCACCGCTCTCCTCACCGATCTCGTACATCGGGAAGTCCACGATCCAGCAGAATTCGTAACGCTCTTTGTCCATATGACCTTCGCAGTTGGCACCGAAGGTCTTGATCATCACACCGACGGACTTGGTCGCAAATTCGCCTGCGGCAACGGCGACCAGCGTGTTGGGCGCAAGATCGATGATGCTTGCCAGTTCGTCCTTTTTGGGGGCAAGGAATTTGGCGATGCCGCCGGCAAGTTCGCCATTCTCGTCCACCTTGAACCAGTAGCCCTTGGAGCCGGACTGCACCTCGCAGTCGGTCAGCAGTTTTTCGATCTGCTTTCTCGTCAGGGTGCAGTCGGAGATGGGAACCGCCTTGACAGTCTGACCTTTGAGGACTTCAAACTCCGTGTCAGTGAACAGTGCAGAGATATCCCTTGCCGTCAGGTCAATGCGCAGGTCGGGCTTGTCCGAGCCGTAGGTCTCCAGCGCATCAAGATACTTGATGCGGCGGAAGGGTGCAGAAGAGGCAATGTTGTACTTGCCGTACTTTGCAAACACGGGAGGAAGCACATCCTCCAGCACCGCAAAAACATCCTCCTGCCATGCAAAGGACATTTCCATATCGAGCTGATAGAACTCGCCGGGACTGCGGTCACCGCGTGCATCCTCATCACGGAAGCAGGGTGCGATCTGAAAATAACGGTCAAAACCGGCGGTCATCAGAAGCTGTTTGAACTGCTGGGGTGCCTGCGGCAGGGCATAGAACTTGCCGGGGTGCTTTCTTGACGGGACAAGATAGTCCCTTGCGCCCTCGGGCGAGGAAGCAGTCAGGATGGGCGTGGTGATCTCCAAAAAGCCGTGCTCCGTCATAGACTGACGCAGGGCAGAGACCACATTGCAACGAAGCAGGATGTTGTTCCTGACTGCGGGATTGCGCAGATCAAGGAAACGGTATTTCAGACGGACCGCCTCGTCTGCCTCACGGCTGCGGTTGATCTCAAACGGCAGTTCGTTGTAGCGGCAGCGACCGAGAATCTCGATCTTGGAGGGAACGACCTCGATGTCGCCCGTGGGAAGTTTCGGGTTTTTGGAGTCGCGCTCACGCACGATACCTTCGACTGCGATCGTGGATTCCTTGTTCAGAGACTTGATGACATTCATCATCTCCTCGGTCTCGATCACGGCCTGTGTCGTGCCGTAAAAGTCGCGGACGATGACAAAGGCAAAATTACTGCCGACGGCGCGGACATTTTCCATCCAGCCGACAATGCGGACCTGCTTGCCGACATCCTCCAGCCGCAGATCGTTGCAGGTGTGGGTTCTGTTCTGGAACATAGTTTCATATCCTCTCTCACATAATAATATATTTGTGTTTTGCGGTTTTGCCGGAAGACGGCATCACCGCACCGGATTGCAGATTTGAAAGGTGGGACAGCCCGGCAAATCGGAATTTACAGTCTTGTGTCATCCTGAGCGTCAGCGAAGGATCTACTGCCGTTGATCCGACGAGATCCTTCGTCGCTCCGCTCCTCAGGATGACACACAAACGATGCGTTAAATTCCTGTTTCGCGGGCGGCTTGGCACTGTGCGGTTTTTCTGAAATTCTATCACATTCATTCCGATTTTACAAGCAGGACGGCAGAAAAATCTGTGTTTTCAAAAAAATGCTTGCAGGTTTTCGGCGTTTGCGGTAAAATACCATCGAAAGTCCTGCGGAGGAGTAGGATCTGCGCGTTGACCTTTTGGGTCTGGAGTGCTGTCGGATAGGAGGTTGCCGACAGACGAAACAACCGTGTGTTGTACGGTGCATTTCCGCTGCCGCCCCTGCAAAATCACGGACTTGCTGTAACCTCCTCCGAACAGGAGGATTTTTTATGTCCGAAAACATATCGCGCTTTCCCGTTCGCACAATGGTCTTCTGTGCGTTGTTGACCGCGCTTGCCGTGGTCTGCGCAAGATTTCTCTCCCTCGCTCCGACAGAAACCACAAGGTATTCTCTGGAAACCGTTCCCATCTTCCTCTCCGGTCTGCTTTTCGGGCCGCTTGCGGGCACTTTGGTCGGTTTTGCGTCAGATTTTCTCGGCTGTCTGTTTTCGCCTTACGGCTTTAATCCTATGTTTTGCCTGCCGCCCGTGCTTTTGGGGCTGTGTGGGGGTCTGTTTCGCCCACTGCTGAAAAAACCGTCCCTGCCGCGGCTGGCTTTGGCTTATCTGCCGCCGATGCTGCTCGGCTATCTTCTCTATCAAAGCGCTGCGCTTGCGTTTGCCTATCACAAGGAAGCATTTCTGACATTTTTCAATGTCAATCTGCTCACTCGCGGGGTGCAGTACGGTATCATTTATGTGATCAATGTGCTGCTTGTGTGGCTGCTCTGCCGCGCAGGGATTCAAAGCAGACTGGGATAGCCGTCAGATAAAGAAGGTGATGTTGTGAACTACAAGGAAGCACTAGACTATATTCATTCCGTCTGCTGGAAGGGCTCCAGACCGGGGCTTTCCCGCATCACGGAGCTGATGCACCGGCTGGGTGATCCGCAAAAAAAAATGAAATTTATTCACATCGTCGGCACCAACGGCAAAGGCAGCACTGCCGCGATGCTCTCTTCCGTGCTGACCGAAGCGGGCTTCCGTGCGGGGCTGTTCACCTCTCCGTATATTCTCTGCTTTCGTGAGCGGATGCAGATCTGCGGCGAAATGATCCCGGAGGGAGAACTTGCGGAGGTCACGGAGTTTGTACGCCCCTTTGCCGAGGTGATGGAGGACAAGCCCACGGAGTTTGAACTGATCACCGCCATCGCACTGGTGTGGTTTGCAAAAAAGCACTGCGATCTTGTGGTTCTGGAAGCCGGAATGGGCGGCGCACTGGATTCCACCAATGTCATCCCCGCGCCGGAGGTTGCCGTGTTTACAAATATCGGACTGGATCACACGGAATATCTCGGTGACACCGTGGAGGCGATCGCCGCGACCAAGGCGGGCATTTTGAAATCCGGCTGTGACTGTGTGCTTTACCCCAACATACCCTCTGTGGAGCAGGTGATCAGGGAAGCCTGCGCAAGGCAAGGAATACCTCTGACGGTTCCCGATCGTTCCGCTGTCATCCTGCAAAACCGCAGTCTGGACGGGCAGGTGTTTTCCTTTGCAGACAGGTCTGCGCTGCATCTGCCCCTGCTCGGAGCGCATCAGCTCTGCAATGCCGCCGTGGTGCTGACGGTGCTGGACTGCCTGAAACGGCGCGGCTGGGATATATCCGAGACGGCGATCTCTGACGGACTGGCAAAGACCCGCTGGGCAGGACGGTTTGAGGTGCTGTCCCGCGATCCTTTGTGCCTGCTCGACGGCGGACACAATCCGCAGTGTATGCAGGCACTTTGTCAGGCGATCCGGGACTATCTGCCCGGGCAAAGGCTGATCGTTCTGACCGGCGTTCTGGCAGACAAGGACTATGCCGCGATGTATGACGAGACTGCCCCGCTGGCGGCTGAATTCATCACCGTGACCCCGCCGAATCCCCGCGCCTTGCCCGCACGGGAACTGGCACGGTTTTTGGAACGGTATGAAAAGCCCGTGCAGGTCTGTGAAAGCATCGAAGCGGGGGCAAGATGCGCCCTGTGCCGCGCACGGGAGCAGGGTGCCGCCGTGCTGGCATACGGCTCTCTGTATATGGCAGGCGAACTTCGTGAGCGGTTCCTGCAAGACACGCGGAAATAGTCTCGGGTCTGCTGCCGATGACGGAAGGCAGATCTTTTGCCGTCTGACATCGTTTTCCCGCATTCGGTCAGCGACCGGCCTTTCGTCATTAGTGACAGAAGCCGGTCGCTGTTTTTGTAATTCTCTCCAAAAGAAAAAGGAACCGATTGAAAGGCGGCGTTCCATCTATTATAATGGTATCGACCGAATTATCGGAAAATGCAATAAGGAGTAAACATTATGAAACGACTGCTCGCAATTCTCTGTGTGCTTGCGATGGTGCTGACACTGATCCCCGCCACGGTCTTTGCCGGCGGCGGTGTGATCCTGCCTCCCGATCCGTTTGAGGATGAAAAGGCAGAGACGGATTTCGCCATCTTGTCCACCACCGATATGCACGGCAAATGCTGGGATACCAACATTCTGACCGACGGCAATGAAGCCAACAATATGTTAAAAGTCAAAACAGCAGTAAATCAGATCCGCGCCTCCTTCGGCGAGGACAAGGTCTTCGTCATCGACAACGGCGACCTCTATCAGGGCACGCCCGTGTCCTCCGTCCAACTCAATCAGTACACGCAGGGTTTGTCTGACGAGCCGCTGGCGATGGCAGTCTGCCTTGCAGACATCGGCTATACGGCGGCAGGGCTCGGCAACCACGAGTTCAACTATCCGTGGACGACGATGCAGGACGCAAGAGACTATCTGCTTGCCAACGGCGTTCCCACCGTCTGCGCCAACCTCTACTACGAAGCGACCGGTGAAAATGTCTTCACACCCTATATTACAAAGAATGTCACCGTGGGCACCAAGACGCTGAAGGTCGGCATTTTGGGGCTTGAGTCCACCGACTGCACCCGCTGGGACATTCCCGACAACTACCCCGGCATCCTTTTCCACCATCCCGACAATCCCGGATGCTCCATCGCGTGGGAGGCGGCACGCTACATCCCGCAGATGAAGGCGGAAGGATGCAACTTCATCGTCGTTACCTACCACGGCGGCACCGGATCAAGCAGCGGTGATCTGGTTTTCGGCACCAACAGCGAAAGTCAGGCGACCCGCCTGATCGCCGAAAATGAGGGCATTGATATGGTCATCGCCGGTCACGACCACTCCACCGGCTACACCAACACCTACATCAAGGACAAAAACGGCAAGGATGTCCTCATCGTCAACGGCGGCGGCACCCAACTGACCAAGACCGTCCTTCATGCGACGGCAGACGGCAGCAAGATCACAGTCGCGGTCAAATCTTCGGAAAACCTGTCCCTGTCGGGCTACGCCTCCGATGCAGACCTCAAGGCAAAGATCAAGCCCTATGCCGAACTTGCCTCCGACTATGTCAATCAGGAAGCCGGTAAGTGCATCGGCACCTGGGACAAGGAGACAAACTTCTATCTCAAACAGTCCAACTCCATGGACCTCATTCAGGCGGCGCAGATGTACGAGGCGACCAAGTACATCGCACAGAAATTCAACACCCCGGAAAAACAGTCTGCCCTGTTTGAAGCCACCGGACTGGATCATATCGATGTCGATATGTCCTCCACCTCCGTGGTCGTGAGCGGCAGTTACTATGTCAAGGCGGGCAGTATGACGATGAAGGACATCTACCGCCTGTACAAGTACGACAACAGCCTCTACATCCTGCCCCTGACCGGCGCGCAGATCAAGGCGGTTCTGGAGCAGAACGCCTCCACCAGACTCAAGGTGACCATCAAAAACGGCACTCCCACCTACTCCACCATTGGTGAGAGTTTCACCAATCCCGTCTTCGGCGGTCTGAACTTCACCTATGATATGTATCAGCCCGAGGGCAGCCGTGTCATCATCGACGGCTTTGCCAACGGCAGAGAGTTCGATCTTGAAAAGACCTATCTTGTCGGTGTCAACAACTACCACCTCGGCAATATCGGCTGCGGCTTCGGTGATTATGCCACCACGGATGCCATCTGGTCCCAGACCGACGATCTGGGCGGCGGCGTGGTGCAGGATCTCATTTTGGAATACCTGTCCGATATGACCGCCGAAAAGGGCGGCGTTGACCCCGCCACCTTCAACTGGACATGGAAACTCGACTACACGGGCGATCCTTCCGAAGAGCAGGGGCTCAAGGGCGATATCATCGCCAAGGAAGTCACCGAGCTCTATGACGGTCAGAAAATTATGATCTACACCGGAGCAGAGGGCGTTGTGATGGGCACCGAGCCTGCCGAAAATCCCGCACGCCTCGGCGGCGTTTCCGCAACGATCTCCGGCGATTACCTCGGTACGAACGCACCTGCAGCCATCTTCACCGTGACGGCAGTTCCGACCCCCGGCGATGATGTCCAGCCCTTCACCTTTGCGCTCGTGACCGAGTCCGGCAACATCCTGACCTCCGGCGCGACCGGCAACAGTCTCGGCTTCTCGGCAGAGCTCAGCGACCTCGGACGCTGGTATCTTGAGGAAGCAGACGGCGGCTTCCATATTATGAATGTCGGTGCTGCCTACAACGGCAACCACAATCAGGCACTGGAATGGTACACCGGCTTCACCACCTACGGTGTGCAGAACACGGCAGCCTTCCTGTTCAACCTCTACGAGCCGATCGAAACGGCTTCCGTTGCGGAAGCCCTTGAGGACGGCGGGAAATATGCCATCTACTTTGACGCGGAGGAAACCTTCATCTCCACCGAGGAACTCAACGGCGGTCTGGCACCCGTGACCAATACGGTCGCCGGCGGCAAGCTGATCCTTCCCGCAGCCGCAAAGACCCTCATCTTCACGGCGGAGATCGTCGCAACAAACGGTGAGACCCCGATCTACACCTTCAAGACCGATGACGGCAAGTACCTGACCGCAGGCGACACCGGAAACTCCCTGTTCCTCTCCGATACCTGCAATGATATGTCGAAGTGGTATCTTGTCCCCGTGGACGGCGGCTTCCACATTATGAATGTCGGCGCTGCCTACAACGGCAACCACAATCAGGCAATCGAATTCTACTCCGGTAAATTCACCACCTACGGCGTGCAGGACACCGGAATCTATCTGTACAATTTCTATGAGCTGGACGAAAACTATGTCCCGCCCGTACCCTGTCAGCATACGGACACCGAACTGCGCGGTGCAGTCAATCCGAGCTGCACGGAGAAGGGCTACAGCGGTGACCTTTACTGCTCTGATTGCGGCGAGTTGTTGGAGGAAGGACAGAGCATTGACGCTCTCGGACACGACTGGGATGAAGGTCATCCGATCCCGGCATCCGTCGCGGATATGTGTGACTATGATCTCGGACACACGATCATCTATACCTGCCTGCGCTGCTCGGAAACACGGGAGGAAACCATACCCGCCGTCGGCTGTCCCAGCAAGGACTATACCGATGTCGGTGACGCGACAAAATGGTATCACCCCTATGCCGACTTCGTCATCGACAGAGGCCTGATGGGCTCGACGGTCCCGGACGCTCTGACCTTTGAGCCGAACACCTCCTGCACGAGAAGTATGATCGTGACGATCCTGTACAGTCTGGCAGGCAAGCCGGAAGTCGAATATGAAGACAAATTCCCGGATGTGAAGGACAAGCAGTGGTACACTGCTCCCGTGATGTGGGCATACAAAAACGGCATCGTCAGCGGCTATGACACCGGATGCTTCGGAACGAACGACAAGGTCACGAGAGAACAGCTTGCGGTCATCTTCAAGGCGTTTTCCGAGAAGATCGGAGAGCAGGACACCACCGCCCGCGCTGAACTTGCGGACTTTGCAGACAGCGATAAAGTAACCTGGTCAAAGGATGCCGTTGCCTGGGCAGTCGCGGCAGGACTGATCTCCGGCAAGCCGGGTGCGAACGGCACAACGCTCCTTGACCCGCAGGGCAAGGCATCCAGGGCCGAAGTCGCCGTCATCCTGACGAAGTTTTTAAGCGAGTAAAACACCCGTCGGGGACGATGCACACATCGTCCCCGACTTTTCTTGATTTCGGAAATCTCCGGTTATGCCGGTGGTTTTTCAATACAATGAAGGATCTGCTCCCATATTTGAGAGCAGATCCTTCGCTTCTCGCTACGGCTCGGTCACCTCGCGGCTCTGACAGTCCACCGTACTGCCATTCACTACCGCGCGGTCACTGCGCTACGCTCAGGATGACACAGAAGACGCACCATCCCTTTTGGTGCGGCGTGACCACTTCAAATTCCGATTTACCACTTTGTTTGCTGTTTCTTTGCACAAAATGAAGAACAGGAATCGCAGAAAGCTTCCGAAAAAAAGACTTGCTTTTTTTTCGCATCTGTGATATAGTACGAATGTTCTCGGGGGTATAGCTCAGCTGGGAGAGCGCATGACTGGCAGTCATGAGGTCAGCGGTTCGATCCCGCTTATCTCCACCAAATAAGTTGCCTGATTTGTCTACCAGATAAGTCAGGCAATTTTCTTATCTTTAAGCCAAAAATAGCCTGAAATACTGTAAAATCAGCAATAACCGGCTCTGCCGTGGTCGATCTGACCGCAGCGGGGCCGGTTTTTTGCGTTTCGGGGTAAAAATGACCGTAAAACGCTGGTGTTAATTTGGTCGTTCTTTGTTCAGCAAGGAAAGTTTGCTCTGACCAAGCAGAGGGATTTGAACCATGGGGCCGTACTTTTTTGTCAGTTTTTGCTATGCAAAGACTTATCCATTACGAGCAAGCAAGCTGATTTGAACCCTAATTTCCGGAAAATCGCTGGCCACACAAGCAAAATCCTGTTCGAATAAGCCGCAACCATTGTACATGCCTTTGACATGACGGCGAAAACAGACAATTCTGAAAAGGTTCGAGTCCCCTATGTGACGGTTCAAATCCCCTCACCTGCGGGCAAGACGCACATTCCGTTTGAAAATCGTATTTTGTGATTGAAAATTCTCCGGCCGAGGAATATAATAAACAATAGAATTTTGTCGATATCGGAGGATATTGAAATGGCAGTGAGTTATATGAAACTTTGGCATCTGTTGCTGGATCGTAGGATGACAAAGGGCGATCTTGAAAGAGCCGCCGGGGTTAGCCACTACACTATGACACAGATGGGCAAGGAAAAGGATGTTAGCACGGAGGCATTGCGAAATATCTGCATTGCGCTCGGCTGCAAACTCGACGATATTATCGAGTTTGTCCCTGACGAGCAAGACTGATTATTCGTCCGTCAAACTGCAAGGGAGGTATAGCTTGTGAGTGCAAAAGAAGCGAAAGCACGCATAAAGATAAATAAGCTGCTCGAAGAAACTGGATGAATACTAACGATGGTACATATAAGTATCTGCACAGTGTTGGAATTGATGAATTAGGTTAAGGAGATATACAAGAGTGACAAGCTTGGAAACACAGATTTATCAGATTATTTCTGCTGCCAACGGAATCAAGGGATCTGATATCGCAGCCAAAATTGGTATAGAAAAGAAAAATGTCAATTCTACGCTGGCAAACAGTGCTGCACTCAAAGCAGTTGTATATCAAGACGAGAATTACAGATGGCATGCCAGAAACGCCAATGCTGCTTTGAGGACGGGAACAGTGGTTAATGCTCCCGCTCCAGATAAGGATCTGAGTAATCTTTGCAATTATTACTTAAATTGCCTTGCACTTGAATCGAGCAGTTCGGTTTCACAATTTCTGACCAGTCGTTATAGTCTACAATACGCAGTGCTGAACGGGCTGGAGGTTGATGACTATAATGATGCGGAAGCAAAAAAACTTCTCAACCGGATCTATTCAAACAGAGATTCAAAGGCTTACCTTGGATATCCTGTGCACATTTATACCATACACAGCGCCAAAGGCAACTTTAAAAGGATTGCGCCGGTTTTTTTGTTCCCTGTTGAATATTCTGCAGGTAGGATAGAGATATCATGGTTACCTGCTATCAACATGGAAATCATCAAAGCGTATGCAAACGGCAGTTCGGAAGCGCTGGCCGTTGAACTCGTGAGTCTGGAAACAGAGTTGGGCATGAATGAGCCGGATGCGGATATTGATGTAGATGAATTGGTGCTGCGCCTCAAAGAGATACGGCAATGGGACTGGGCGGAGAAAATAGACCCATATAGTATTCCAAAGGCTGTAAAACTTGATGATCTGCCAGATGGAATCTATAACCGACCGATCATTATTGAGGCCGAACGCGAAAAATACACGCAAGGACTCGAAGCAGAACTTATGACCCTGGCAAATATGCCAGGAGAGAATTACCGTGGCACGGCACTTTATTCATGGATAAAAGGTACTATGAAAACTGCCCAGGAAGAGAATATTAAGCCTCTTCTCGAAGTGTTGCCACTAAACTCCGAACAGTCTCTGGCGGTTGAAACAGCGCTCAGATCGAATCTAACCATTGTAACCGGCCCTCCGGGAACTGGAAAATCTCAGGTTGTTACAGACTTGTTAGTCAACATTGCATGGAACGGGAAAAGTGCACTTTTTTCCAGTAAAAACAACAAGGCTGTTGATGTTGTAGACACAAGAGTAAACGGCCTTTGCAAAAGGCCCGTTCTACTACGAATTGGCAGCAACCAATATGCCCATCGACTTGCAGAAATCATAGAGGGACTTCTGAATTCAAGGCCCAATAATTCAGATAGAGCAGATATGGAATTCTACCTTTCTGAATATAATCAGAAAACCCACGAAGCTGCTCAGCTCCAGCAGACAAAAAAACGCATTATAGAGATTAGAAATACTATCGATGAACTTGAGAAGAAATACTGTCTCACGAGAGATTTGACAGAAAGATGCTTCGATGTTCTTGATGCCGAAGACCTCGGGAAGATTGAGCAGGCAGCGAAATCATATAAAAAGGCGTCTTTTGCAGCAAAAAAAGAAAACAATGGCCTCTTTGCACGTCTTTTCTGGTCGAGCGTCGGTCCAAAACGAGAATTGGAAAGAGAAACTTCAGCGAGAAAATACAATTCATATGCCCGGAAATATGGCCTTGCGGAAGCAGGTCAAACATTGGGTGACGATGAGACAGAACAGATCTCAGTGGAAGCTGCAGAATTTGAAAAAGCCATGGCCGTAGCGCTTGAGTACAGAAAAATGCTCAAGAGGTTGGAAGGCTGTGAGCCGCTTGAAACGATTGATAAAAAACTTACGGAGAATAAAAACGCGACAGCAAACATCGCTTTTAAACTTTGGGATAAATGGTTGACTTCTCAAGCAGTTTCATTTAGTGCTGCAGAACGTTCAGAAATGTCGAATTACGTAGCTGCGATGAGGTTGGCTGGGGACGTCGATCTTTCCGATAATCCCAATCTGAAGCGTCAATTCACCGATATGACCAAAAAAATGACCGGCTACCTCCAATGCTGGGCAGTTACATCTTTGTCGGTCAAAAGCCGTGTTCCTTTTACGCCCGGAGTGTTTGATTATGTGATTATCGATGAGGCAAGTCAGTGCGATATAGCATCTATCATTCCGCTGCTCTTTAGGGCAAAGCATGCTGTTATTATTGGTGACCCCAAGCAGCTTAGTCATATAGCGCAGCTCTCAAAGCAGCAAGACCTAGCCTTGATTTCAAAATATAATGTTCCTCCTGCCTGGTCTTATTCACAGATGTCCCTATATGGATTGGCCGAAGGGAAAGTTGCAAATGAAGACATTGTTCAGCTCAGAGACCATTTCAGGAGCTGCGCTGAAATCATAGAATTTTCCAACGAGGAGTTCTATGACGGGAGCCTACGTACCGCAACAAGATACAGCGGTTTAAAGCCACCAAAGGGAGAAAAGCCCGGAATACGCTGGGTTGATGTGAAGGGTGAAACAAAAAGGCCGAGCTCAGGCAGCGCATATAATCAAGAGGAAGCTGCGGCCGTTGTGAAGGAGCTAAAGAGGCTTGTTTCTGCAGGCTATACTGGTACTATTGGCGTTACCACTCCATTCCGCAAGCAGGCAGATGAGATCAAAGGACAGTTGGAGAGAAATGAACCTCGTTTGTATGAAGAACTACTGAAGAAACATGAGTTTATTGCGGATACTGTTCACAAATTCCAGGGAGATGAGCGGGATCTGATGATATTCTCCACGGTTGTCACAAAAGCCGCGCCAACTTCAACAATTGGCTTTTTATCGAATACCGGTAATCTGTTTAATGTTGCCATCACTCGAGCACGTGCAATGCTTGTAATTGTTGGAGACTATAACTTCTGCGGAAGATGTGAAGTGTCGTATTTGCGAAAGTTTGCTGAATACTGTGGAAAACTAAACCTCTCTAAAATGGATAAGCAACAAAGATATGTCAATGATCTTGGGAGAGAGTATCCGTGGGTAAGCAATCCGGAACAAGTGTCCGAGTGGGAGAAAGTACTCTATTCGTCATTATACGATGCCGGAATAAAAACGATTCCGCAGTATCCTGCAGATAAATATCGACTGGATCTGGCGATTCTTATGGACAATGGTCGAAAGCTCGATATTGAAGTAGATGGCGAACTTTATCACAGGAGTTGGAATGGTGAGCTCTGTTATAGAGACCAACTTCGCAATCAGAGATTGTTTGAACTTGGCTGGGAGGTAAAAAGATTCTGGGTATATCAGATTCGTGATGATATGCCGTGGTGTATCATCCAAATTAAAGAATGGCTGAAAGCGGCACAATGATTTTTGTGTATGCGAAAGCATATTAGGAGATATTTCATGTCAGAAAATGAAAAAATAGAATTATACGAGGATCAGCCGATCCGCACTGCATGGAACGAAACCGAAGAAGAATGGTATTTTTCCGTCGTGGATGTCGTGCGTGTATTAACAGATCAGCCCTCACAGCGTGGTGCTACAAACCACTGGGCAAAACTTAGGAAATGACTGTAAAAAGAAGGCGCAGATGAACTGCTGACAATTTGCCAGCAACTGAAGTTGAACTCCCACAAGTAACCGGCAAGAAATAATGTATTTGATACTTTTTCCTTAACATTGCCCGTTTGCAATAGCTATTTCCGACCTTCTCTGGTATGTTTCGTGCGGTCAAAGGAGGTGGCACAACGGAAAGCATCATAGCAGAACTATTCTATGGCATCATTACCCCATCGGAGCGCAGCTGCCACAGGACCGGAGAATATGCGCATATCCTACAGCTTGTTGCACGGAACGAAGAAAAGCTGACAGAAATGCTCACCGAAGCGCAGAAATAGACTTTCGAAAAGTTCAAGGACGGCACATCAGAGCTGAACGGTATGACGGAGGTAACAGCTTTTACCCTCGGCTTCAAACTGGGGCTACGGCTGACGGCGGAGGCGTTTATCAGCGGGAATAGCGAGCAAGAACTAATCAGCGAATAATTCCATACGCATCGCATCCACCGGGTGCGATTGCGTTTTACGAAAAATTGCTAAAGTTCAGAAAAGCGGTATATTATATATAGAAATACCACGAAAGCGAGAGTGTGACCACAATGGCAAATATAGAGAGAAATATACCATATACACTTTCAGAGATTATAAAAGAAACGGGTCTCCCTGTATCAATCAGAAAAGAGACATGGAGTCCGGGTTTCGTTTTTCGCGTTGAGAAGGTAGAAAACGGTACTGCGTATGGAACAGCCTTCAAAAACGGAATTGAGCACAGGAGAAAATATGGTGACTACACATACCGCCTGAATGAGCAATTCTGCGTCGTTGAGATTCCGAAGAGCCGGAAAGACACAGAGGCAGAACAAGCTGCCGCTCGCCTCCGTGCCGAAAGCGCTTCAGAGATGGTAGCAGAAAAGAAGGAATCAGATGCGGAACTGGCTCGCCTGAGTATTTCGGATGTTGTGCGTACTCGCGGGCGTGTTACCGAAAGAAAATTCCTGTCTGATCTGTTTTCTGGAAATCATCAAGCGAACATAGAAAAGGAAGAGAAAGACCACATAAGTCGAATTATTCGAGTAATCGAAGGGCTGATTGAGAGGATCCGCGCATCAATCACTCACCCTGAAAAACCGTTATGGAATGACTTCGAGACTGGCCCCGGTGGAACGCAGATAAGCCTTAGTGCAAGCGAGTATTTTTCTGAAGTGGATAGAAACGCCGCACGGCATACCGATGTTGCCACCATGCAGCAGGTTGAAAAGAAGCCGTACTTTTGCCACCTGTCCCTACAGTTTGAGGGAGAAGAGGAACCAGAAGACGTTTTTGTCGGTGAAAAACTCGTGTATGACCAAGGAATGCCTACAGTGGTATCATGGCAATCTCCGATTGGTTCTTTGGCAAACGATAAGACACGAACCAGCATTCGGATCAATGGGCGCTTTCAGGCAAACGTACAATTCAAGAGAAACGTCGTCATTCAGGACGGTACTCTCTCCAGTGTCGTAGAAACATACAATAGAAGCAAAAAGCTTAACGATAAAGAGGAAGCAATTGTATATGATGAATTCCTTCTCAAAGTGCTGAAGGAAAAACGTCAGCACAAAGAGCTGACAAACATCATTCCTTCTATTCAGCAGAACCAGAACCAGATCATCCGTGCTGCGCAAAAGGAAGACATTATCGTACAAGGGTGCGCTGGATGCGGGAAGACCATGATCCTGCTGCATAGAATATCGTTCTTGCTTTACAACTACCCCAGCATTCAGCAAAGCAGTTACTTGGTGTTGTCCCCGTCGCGCCAGTTTAACAAACACCTGCTTCCGTTACTGGACGATCTGCGAATATCAAAGATCACAGTAAGGAGCGTAGCAGAATACTATATTGAATGCCTCTGCGCGTACAACACCTTCTGGAAAGAGCTCGCAGCCGACGAAAGGCTTTATGCCGATGCAAACATCGATCCCAAAGCTGCTGCTTATTTTTATAGCGAAGAATACGCGCACAGACTCCGTCAGAGGGTAGAGCACCGTGTACAGGCACTGAGAGAAAATGAGCGAATGATTACGCAGCTCTCCGAGCAAAGAAAAGAGCTGAAGGACGTTGGCAAGGACACAAAGCAAATTCAAAACGAAATTGAACGCAGAAAGAATCTCCGACGTATTTCGATTTTTGACGAAGAGTTCCTTGATATACTGCCGGAGGGCCTGAAGCCAGGCAATAGAAAAAAGCCAATTTGCAGAGCAGAGCTATACGCAACACTGCTCGTAAATTATTACTGCTACGGCATGAAAAACACTTTTCCGTATGTGTTCATAGACGAAGGGCAGGATTTGTCCCTCGCAGAATACTTGCTGATCAGATCAATAAACCGTAACGCCGTTTTCAACATCTATGGAGATATGGATCAACGAATCAGCGATTACAGCATTGGCTCATGGGAAGAACTCAACACAGTAGGTAACTTTGCCAAGTACACAATAAACGAAAACTATCGCAACACCATGCAGATCACAGAATTTGTAAACGACGAGTTGTTTATGAGCATGGTCGGCATGGGGCTGGAAGGCGTTGATGTTGATCTGCAGCCCTCCAGCCAGATTGCCAAGGAGCGTCAGATTGCTTCACTCGGTGACCGCAAGGCCATCATATACAAAGACGAGGAAGCATTGACAGCATTATCCGAGGATTTGGGCGGGTATGATGTTTACACTGTGCGAGAAGCCAAAGGCATGGAGTTTGAAACCGTTCTGGTTATCCCCAACGGAATGACAGACAATGAGCTGTACGTCGCATATACAAGAGCATTGAATCGCCTCTTCCTGCTTGATGTATAAAACCACTGTAAAGAATAAGTTTCTTGGCAGCAGCGGCTTCGGCAACGCCGTGGCGGAGTTACAACCCTCCGTGCCCGGCGCGAAGATCGTCGAGGCAAAGGTGCTGAGCGGGATCATAACCGATGCAAAGATAAAAACATTGATCGATCTGTGCCAATAAACACAGACTGTATTGGTAGCAGGTAGCAGTTAAGCATAAAAATATAGAGCTACGCAGGAGACCGTGTTTTCTCGCGTGCGTGCGCACGCGTGCGTATATGCGTAAAAACACAGAACCTCTACAAATGGAGGGAACCAGGCAACAAGTAACGAAACCGAGGCCGCATTGGGGCAAACCCTCTGCGACCTCGGTTTTTCAGATCATCCAGATCGGAACGATGAAGTTGTTTCTGTCGATGGCGCTCAGTTCCGGCTTCATGCAGAGGATCGCGCCATTGCCACGGGGGACGGTGCCCTTGTCCAGAACGGCAAACACGCGGGTCAGTTCCGTGCCGGGATTGGCGGTCTTCTTGATCTCAATGGGGTCGAGAATGCCGTCATGCTCCAGCACGATGTCGATCTCCTTCATATCTTTGTCGCGGTAGTAGTACATATAGGGCTCCACGCCGCAATTCAGGTAGGACTTGGCAACCTCGGACACGACGTAGTTTTCCAGAATCGCGCCGTTCATCGCGCCGCTTTCCAGCACCTCGGCACTGCTCCATTTCGTCAGATAACTGACCAACCCCGTGTCATAGAAATACAGTTTCGGAGTCTTGACCAGCCGTTTCAAGAGATTATTGGAATAGGGATGCAGATAGAAGATGATACCGAGCGTTTCCAGAATTTGCAGCCATGCCTTTGCCTGCGCCTGCGAGATGTCCGCATCCAGCGCAATTTCCGAAACATTCAGCATTTCCGAGCATCTTGCTGAAACGGCGGTCATGAAGCGCAGAAATTTCAGAGAGTCGATGGAATCCGACAGTTCCCGCACATCTCGCTCGATATAGGTGCTGAGACAACTGCTGTAAAAGATCTGACGATTGGTATTCTGCCTGCTGACGATGGCCGGCATGGAGCCGTTAAAAATGCGCTCAAATACCGCAGGCGTGTCCATCGGCATCCGTCCGGCTTTCCGTGCAGAGAGCGCATCAAACTCTACGGTAAGAGGTGCAGCGGTCGCACCGTTGATCTCCGCTTGCGACAGCGAGGTCATGGAAAGCACTGCGACCCGCCCGGCAAGGGACTCCTGCACGCCCCGCATCAGTTTGAAGACCTGTGAGCCCGTCAGCCAGAAATCACCCGGCTTGTGGGTTTTGTCCACGTGAATCTTGATATAGGTGAACAGCTCCGGCGCATACTGTACCTCGTCGATCAGCACCGGCGGTTTATGAAGCTGCAAGAACATTTCCGGGTCTGTTTTGGCGAGACTGCGCTCGTTCAGATCGTCCAGGGAAACATAGCTGCGGTCTGTGCCCTCCATCAGCTTTTGGAGCATGGTCGTCTTGCCAACCTGTCGCGGGCCGGTGACAAGGACGACGGGATATTCCTGCGTGACCTGCGCCACAACTTTTTCAAGACTGCGGGAGATATATTGCATGAGATGACCCTCTTTCGGCTAATTTGATGTCTGATATTATTATAGCCGAAAATCGTATAAATGCAAGCATTGTTTCGGCTAATTTTATATAATAAATAAAATTAGCCGAAAACCGACATAACAACATCTACGGCTTCGCTCCATCTTTGAGATCGAAGCCGTTTGCTATAAAATGCCTTTGGAGGCGATGCGTATGACTGCATGATAGCGTGTCTTTGGAATCAAAAACAGTTGGATTAATATGCCAAACCATGTTACGAATATCCTCACGGTTGAGGGCGATCCGGAACGAATATCTGAGCTGAAGAAAAAAATCTTCAGTGAGGAATTTGGTCTCGGAACCATCGACTTCAGCAAGATTATCTCGATCCCTCCAAGCAAGGAAAAAGATTGGTACGACTGGCGAATCTCTCACTGGGGTACCAAATGGAATGCCTGCGGCTACACGCAGGGCGTGGATTATTCCGAATGCAGTGAATTCAACTTTCTCACCGCATGGTCGCCTCCGCATCCCGTCATAGAAAAGCTTGCACGGGTGTATCCGGATTTAGCATTTGACCACAAGTGGGCAGATGAAGATATCGGGTACAACTGCGGCGAGTTCAAATATGAGAACGGAGAATGCGTAGACCAGTATTACCCGGTAAGCCGGAAAGAGGCTGTCGAATATGCCGCAAGCGTGATGTATGCAGAACCCTCTGATTGGGGGCTGAAGCTTAACGCTGACGGCACGGATTATATCTACGATGAAGGCATAAAATGCGAAACGGAAAGCAATATGTCCCCGTGCGGATGACAGCGGATGAAAAAGCACGATTTGTTGGGATTGCCAAGCAGTGCAATGCTCCGGAAAAAACACTCCTGTACTGGCTGGCGGAACAGATGCCGGTGCGGGAATACCCGCCGGAAATGTTTTGGAAAATCAATCGTCTGCTTTTGCGCATCACGACCAACATCGGCTGCATTTGGCTCAAGCGCAATTTACCGGAACAGTACAAAGACAAATACTATCGTTTAGGGCATATCATCAACCGTCACGATTGCAACATTACTTTCAGGTGTATGTTTGCCGATCCCGATTACGGGAATGACCGCAAAGATTAAAACCGCACGAAAGGCAGTATCTTTCAGAAACAACAAACACGACCTGGAGAACTGCACCGAGGTAAATACGAAGATAACGGAGACCGCTCACGAGATGGAAGTCATCGCCGGACTGATTCAGAAAGCTATCGAGGATAATGCCGTCCATGCGCAGGATCAGGAAGAATACAACCGGCGCTATAATGAACTTGCCGACCGCTATGAAAAGCTGAAAAAGAAGCTGGAAACGCTGGAGCAGGAACGGGATGACCGGGAGTACAAATCCAATGTGCTGAGCGGATTCCTTTTTGAAATGACGGAATTCGAGTACCTCGATGCCGAGTTCACGGATGCCCGCTGCATAGCCATGCTTGACCATGTGACGATATATGCCGATGGCAGGATGGTTTACAGCTTTCTGAACGGGAGCGACATCACCGTGATGCTGTAAATCCCGGCTTTTATTTTACCGTCGGCTGTTTAACGATTAGCGGTCATTTAACGATTCCTGACCACTACAGATGGTAGCCAAGAGCACAAAACACCTCCGAAAACACCTCCAAAACGGCACATATGGGAACGCCCGGACGGGAAATGCACAACGCTGTTTCAGAAAGCCTTGATATACGGCAATTTCCGGGCATAAAATAACGATACCATAGACGGATACACTGTATCAGTCTATGGTATCTGATTTGTGTATGCAACCATAACTTAATACGATGAACAACCCAAAGCCGGGGTTGTTCAACCTTGAGACCGCAGGAGGTATGATTTGATATCCGCTCCCTGCGGCTCTGCTTTTGTAAGGATGCAAAGACGGCGGGGTGTTTTGATTGCATCCTTGAATCCTTAAAATAATTTTTGTGGCCACAGATATTGACAAATTCATTTTTTCGAAGTATATTTATTATGCCCACAAAAAATGAGGTGAACGATATGAGAGGCAGACCAAAACAAGAGATTACAAGAGACATCGTTTATAAAGTCCGGCTGAATGCCGAAGAAGACCATATGCTCACTTGTGCCAGCGAGTGGACCGGACAGGCAAAGTCCGAGGTCTTTCGCAAAGCTTTACAAGGTTATTATAAAGCCGTTGAAGCTCAGAAATGCTTGGAAGATAAAGCACTGGAGGAAGCCGGCTGGCCGATAGATCACATTAGCCTGGATAGACTGATCAAGTGCCCCCACTCAGACTGCGGCGAGGAATTTGTCGTAGATTTTACGGATTACAGCGAGGACAACGAGTCTGAAGGGTCGATGGGGTGCCGTTGTGAGCACACCTTTGATACGGATGAAATTGAGTGCCCGGAGTGCCACCGCCGAATACGTGTGCGTGGTACGATCTCGGAATATCCGATCGGGGCCTATGAATACGAAGATGTTACTATTTCGGAGGGATATTAATGACAAACGACATGACAGTTGCAGCACCGACCGCCCCGGCAAATTATCCGGCAGAATTAAACCAGAGCATTTATCGTCCCGAGTATGATGAAAAACGGGTCGGCAAATACATTGACGAAGTAATCGCTGCCGCGAAGGATGACCGGGCAAATACGAAACGCGCTATTTCAGCAGATATTGCTTCAACCGCCAGAGTGCAAAACCAGAACGACAGGTTTATGGACGCATGTGAACGGGAGCTAAGAAGAAAAGATCTCCCGGAGTCCAGGCGCGAGGAACTTCTTGCAGACATGAAAGAAGCTGCCGCTTCGACTGCCTATGCCAATACAGCCAGCCGAGAATTTCAGCGTGAACAGCTTGACCATTCGCATAAAGTCCCGTGGAAGCTGATTGGGATTGGTGTGGTGATTCTCGTTGGCGGAGTTGGCGGGGCTGCCCTGCTTCGGGTAGCGTAAAAGCAAATCGGTAGAATTGGTAGAGATTGTTTCCTAACTGGATTACGGAAATCTGTCAGGTTATGATGTAAGCGTCCGGACGAGATAATTTGTAAAGGCGGGGTTACGATGCAGAGCAAAGATACACGGGTCTTCACCGTTGATGGAAAACAGGTCAGGTTTGATGCCCAAATCTTCAATAAGAATTTTGAGAGCTGCCGGCGCAGCAAAAAGATCGGTGTCGGCGAATTTGAGGAGCAGCTTGCCGAAAAACTGAATGTTTCCAGGGAAGCCGTTCACAACTGGCGTTTCCGCAAGAACGGTCCCAGCGATGTCGAAATGCTAATCAAAATTGCAAAAACGCTCGGCTTGTCAGACTGGACCCTGCTGACGAAAGAAATTGACGGAGGTAACACTATGACCCAACTGACGGAACGGCAGAAAAATGCCGCCAAGCGCATTTATGATGTCTGCATATGGTTTTTGAGCGAATTCAGTAATACCGATGGATTTAACGATTATTGGTACAAATTCAAAGATGCCGGCTCTACTGACCCAGAAGAAGATATCTATGAACTGGTCCAGGAAAAGATGGACAAGGTCGGAATGGTTCTCGATCAGGAGTATTTCGACCTGCACGGTCACGAGATTTATGATGAGTTCTGCGAGTTTGCCAGCGAGGAACTGTCAGACACCTATAACGGGAAACTCAGCTATGCCTATAGATTCGAGGCTATCCCGGACGGTCATCCCACCACGAGTGAGGATTATGACCGTGCCATGAAAGCCCTCAATGCCATTATCGACAAGTATCTGTGAGGTGGCGGTATGTCAAAATATGATCCGCTGAACAGATTCCTCTCCCAACAGTCTACCGACCGCATCACACTGACCTTTTCTGAAATCGAAGCTATCCTCGGTTTTACACTTCCTGCCAGTGCGCATCGGCATACGGCATGGTGGAGTAACAGTAACACGAAAGCACATCCTTACAGTCAAGCATGGACAGACGCCGGCTTTTATACGGTTGATGTATCCACAACACAGCACGAAGAAAAAATCACATTTGAAAAACGATAATATACCTACCTTTTGAAAAGCCTCCGTACCACTCGATACGGAGACTTTTCGTTTCTAAGAGTGCAAAGACTAAGGGAGGGGGAAAATCTTGCATCCTTGCATTCTTGGAAAACAAGTCAATCCGAGGGAAAATACCGGTGATACCTTTGTACAAACCAATTACCACCATCTTGACCCGATTTTTTCAGGTACTTTTTCAGAACTGTGATCTTTCTTGCCAAGGATTGGGTCGGTAATGTCTTTTGTTGGGTCATACCAATCGGCCTTTGTCGCACCTCCGCACGATGTCCTCACCGTATGCGACCGACAGGCCGCAGCCGTTATCCCACGCAACTCCGATGCTGCCGATGCCATCCACGAAATCGGCTGTTTAACGAATAGCGGTTGTTTAACGATTACTGACCACTACAGACGGTAGCCGGGAGCATAAAACACCTCCGAAAGCACCTCTGAAACGGCACATATGGGAACATCCGGATGGGAAATGCACAACGCTGTTTTATAAAGCCTTGATATACGGGCATTTTGTGGGTATAAAAAAACGATACCATAGACGGATACACTGTATCAATCTATGGTATCTAATTTGGTCGGAGTGGCGGGATTTGAACCCACGGCCTCTTGGACCCGAACCAAGCGCGATACCAAACTTCGCCACACCCCGAAAACCTTGTGTATTATAGGCGGTTTTCTGCCGCCTGTCAAGTGTTAAATTCTTGTGCTTCGGCAGAAAATCTGTGATGTCAATTGATGTGAACCAGTTTCTCAAAAAAAGATAAACGTTCAGTA
>R25__coassemble_592_pt1 | contig 21319 bp, 16 predicted proteins | sample R25__metabat2_low_PE_026 | metagenome-assembled genome bin R25
TTGCTGCGGTAGGAAGAGGTCTCACCGGAGGGGATCAGTTCGTCCGTCGTGGTGACGGGATCGTAAATCGCGGATGCGACCGTCAAATGCAGGTTTTCGGGCAAAGCGATCTGTTGCGGCCAGTCGGTGATATTGGGACCGAAGACAAGTTCCGCATCCTTATCCGCCTTGCCGACACCGTGATAGACCCGGCTGTACGGTGCGGTATCAAAATGATATTCCATATATTCGGGTTCTTCCGTCAACTCCGCAAGATCCGTTGCGGGGGTGATCGCACCGCCGTTGAGTGCGGACGCGGCGATGGAACGCGCATCCATCAGGGCAACATAGGCAACCTGCCCATTGGCGGGTTTGGAGCCTTCGCGGTTGGGGAAATTTCTTGTGGAATGGCGAATGGAGAAGCCGCCGTTGGACGGTACATCCCCCGCGCCGAAGCAGGGACCGCAGAATGCACTGCGGACGGAAGCACCGGATGCCATCAGTTTTGTCAGTGCGCCTGTGCGAAGAAGTTCCAGCATTACGGGCTGGCTCATCGGATAGACACTCAACCAGAAGCGTCCGTCCCCGGTCGGCTTGCCGTTGAGAATTTCCGCCGCTTTGACCAGATTCTGATAGGTGCCGCCGGAACAGCCCGCGATCACGCCCTGATCGGCATAGAATCTGCCGTTTTTCAGTTTGTTCAGCAGGCTCTCGGGCTTTTCCTTCAACTCCAACTTCCGCACCGTGTCTTCATCGACCATATGCAGAAGGTCTGCGGTGTTTTCGTTGAATTCCCGGATGGTAAAAGCATTGGACGGGTGGAACGGCAGAGCGATCATCGGCTCGATCTTATCCAGTGCAACTTCAATCACATCATCGTAATAGGCACCCTCCTGCGGGTGCAGTTCGCAGTAGTCCGCTTCCCTTCCGTGCGCGGCAAGGGCTTTGCGAACAGTCTCGTCCGTCTCCCAAACGGAGGACAGGCAACTTGTCTCCGTTGTCATCACATCTATGCCGCTGCGATAGTCCATTGCAAGATTATGTAAACCTTCCCCGACAAACTCCATCACAGAGTTCTTGACCGTCCCCGCCTTGAAGGTCGCGCCGATCAAAGCAAGAGCCACATCCTGCGGTCCGACACCTGCACGGGGCTTTCCGGTCAGGTGTACGGCGATCACGCGGGGATAGGCAATGTCGTAGGTGCGGCAAAGAAGCTGCTTGACCAGTTCCGGTCCACCCTCACCGATCGCCATTGTGCCGTAGGCACCGTAGCGGGTGTGGGAGTCGGAGCCGAGGATCATTTTTCCGCAGCCGGCATACTGCTCACGCATATAACTGTGGATGACCGCCTGATGTGCGGGAACGAATTCCCCGCCGTATTTCTTTGCGGCAGAAAGTCCGAAAATGTGGTCGTCCTCATTGATCGTGCCGCCCACGGCGCACAGGCTGTTGTGGCAGTTGGTCAGCACATAGGGCAGTGGGAACTCCGTCATACCGGAGGCTCTCGCCGTCTGGATGATGCCGACATAGGTGATATCGTGCGATGCCATGGCATCAAATTTGATTTTGAGGCTTTCCATATTGCCGGAGGTATTGTGTGCGTTCAGAATTCCGTAAGCCATTGTTTTTTTTCTGCCCTCTGCGGCACCTTCGGCAGTCGCAGGCACAAATCGTCCGTTCTTATAAAGCATCCCATGATTTTTGATCTCGATCATAATTTTCATCTCCGTTTTATGAAATAATTAGACATTTGTAAAATAGTGAAGTAATTATTGGACTGTAGGGCGCGGTCTTGACCACACCACGGAACGGTCAAGACCGTTCCCTACGGCGTTATGGAAAACAGGACGGCAAATTGGAATTTTGCGGACTGTTTTTGTGTCATCCTGAACGCAGCGAAGGATCTACTACCGTAATCCAAGCAGATCCTTCGTCGCTTCGCTCCTCAGGATGACACATAAACGATGCGCTAAATTCCGATTTAGCGGATCGACCGTTCTGCTCCCCTTGCGGTCGTCCGATGCCGAAGATGCAGTCGCACGGCATCGTGACACTCGGCAGCACTTGGCTTCAGCCGCATCCGGGTATGCCGGACAATGGGTCTATGTAGGCATCGGCTCTTACAGAAAGCACCAAAAAACGATTTATCCCATATCCGTTTGCGATCTGCAAACTAAAGGTTATTTTATCACATTTTCCGAAAAATTCAACCTCCGGGATTTCGTGTTTTGGCGAGAATTGATCGCACCGAAAACAAACCGCCTGCTTTGCGGAAAACTCCGTAAAACAGGCAGTTCTATATGCGCCGCGTCCGGCGGTGTTCGCATCGGCTGCAGCCGCGGCTGCCCGACACCCTTGACGGAATGCAATGTACGCATCTTTGCAACATCGCCGCCGCATCGGATGTGGATAATAGCACATCGTCCCGAAACCGTACGTATTCGGCACTGCCCGCGCAGGCAGGTTTGGCGTTCCGTCCAAGCGTATTATGTGCAGATGTTCGGGCATTATACAGGCAAATACAGCATATTTTTTATTGAGGTGAGAAAATGTGTCTGTACTGCTCTGGCTGCTCGCGGCGGCTGCACTGATTTTGTTTTTGAAACTGATTACCGCACCGATCCGGCTGATTTGGAAAATCCTGCTAAATTTGTTTTTCGGTGCCGTCTGTCTGGTACTGGTCAATCTGATCGGCTGTGCCGTCGGAGTGCAGATCGGCATCAGCGTCTTTTCCGCTGCCGTTGTCGCTGTCCTCGGACTGCCCGGGGTACTTCTGCTTTTTGCGCTGCAGTGGCTTTTTTGAAGAAATGCCCCACTCCGGCAGAGGAAGTTTCTGCCACTCCTCGAAGTGAGCGATCTGTTGCTCTGTGAGATAGAGCAACGCTTGCCGTCGTCCGTCCCGTCGCCGTATAACGCATACCGTATTTGACGAAAACCGTTATCGGAAGTACAAATCTTTTCCCCACGACCTCTGGATCTTTCGTCTTATTCGTTTCCCTGTTTCCTTTTCCCGTATACCTCATCCAAAACACGGTCTGTCAAATCGCCAAACAGCGGTCCGTTCATCAGTTGGTGATATTCCATTGCACCGTATTTCAGATTCATCTCAATAAAAACCGGCTCTTCTTTCTCATCAACCGCAAAGTCCCAAGAAATAATGCGAAAGTTTCCCATTCTCTGATGCAGTTTTTTTGCTGTTGCGACTACATTGTCCCAGCCCGGAATCTTAAACCCCTCAAAGGCAATTCCGCAAGGATGTTGCATAAATGGCACTGCATGTCGGTCATACCCGACTTTTTTTAATTTCCCGTCCGGATTCACAGCACAGCAAAGACCCCCTGCGCACACATTATCCAGCATAGCGCCATTCTGTCCCATTCTGAGGTATGCCGCAAGTACTTTTACTTCAGAATCAAAAACGAAAGTCACAATGCGGATTGAATTGACTGAATCGGGATTGAATGCTGCCAGTGCCGGATGCTGCCCGATAAATTTCTGTGCAATGACATCTGCATCCACAGACTCCATCAAAGAGCGCAATTTTTCTTTTCCGTCCGACTTTTTCCAGAACCTCAGACTGGTACCTTTTCCGGCTTCCAGTGCATTTTTTATAACGATTGCGCCATACTGATATGCACTATCCAACGCTTCTTCCATAGAGCAAACGGTGTAGTCACCCAAATGCCAAAGCCCGTTCATATAGCGGAATGCGGTCTCTGGCTGAACAATTTCCGGAAAGTATATCTGGTAATTGTTTTTGTTGTCAACGCCATGCGCGGAAGACCAGTCATTAAAATATCCTTCAATCTCCGTAAACATCAGATCTTCCGGAATGTAGCGCACATCAAAATCTCCTGTCATAGAGTAGAAAAAAGTGTGCCAATGATAGCAAATATGGTTCGTATACCTCTTCCAATATCGTTTTACTTGCCTTTTTTGTTTTGCCGAAAGACGCTTTCTTTCATAGCTGAACTTTCTTATCCCTTTGCGCAGATTGTTTCTTCTGATCGCAAATCTGATTGCCTTTTCCAAATTATAAAAAATAGTTTCCGGTGTTTTATGAATTCCGCATCCCATATAGTTCACCTTTCTTTTTCGAATCACAGCATCCAGCAGACATTTGCGTAGCCTGACAAGTTACTTTTTGGATAAAAAAACTGCGGCAGCATCCTTGATGTGAAGCAAATCAATCATTTTGTCAGCCTCATCGGTTCCAAAGACGCCTTTTTTCATTTTGGCATAAAATGTGCGCTCCGTCAGTCCAATTGCTTTCGCTACCTTCCTTTGAGATAAACCGTTTTCAGCAATAATGCCTTTTAATTTCATTGTGTCCAATTCTGCACCCCCTGTTCTCGCAAAGTAACTTGTTGAGATACTATAGATCATATCACTCTTTTGTGACTTGTCAAGTTATTTTTTTCTTGATATATGAGAAAAATGTGCTACAATTGAGGTACCGGAAAGAGGTGATGTAGTGTGACCATTGGAGAACGCCTAAAAATTGCAAGAGAAAATGCCGGCTTCACGCTTGAAGAACTCGGGAAAATGTGCGGAACGACCAAACAGACGATTTACAAATATGAAAACGGGGTCATCACAAACATTCCGATTGATCGTTTGGAGCGTATTGCATCTGCGCTGAATGTTTCCGCTGCTTATCTGATTGGATGGGATCAACCATTACCCGACAATGTTATACCTGTGCCGAAAATGCGTCGGATTCCATTGCTTGATTCTGTTGTGCACGATCCACCGGTCATTTCTGAGGAACACTATATCGGCGAAATTGACATACCCGACAGTATTTGTGCAGATTTTGCACTTCGCTGCAAGGAGGATTCCATGATCAATGCCCGCATCTGTACCGGTGACATCTGTTATATTCGTAAACAGTCTACAGTCTTGGATGGTCAGGTTGCAGCGGTTTTGATTGGAAAAGAAGCTGTCTTAAAGCGTGTTCGCCTCTATTCCGATCACATTGTCTTGGAATCTGATAATCCGCAGTACCGTCCACTCTGTTTTTGGGATGACGAAATGAAGAATGTCAGCATTCTGGGGCTTGCTGTTGCCTTTACCGGTGCAGTGAAATAGCGAAAAAACTGCCTGTTTCTCGGAATTCTCCGGGAGACAGGCAATTCTTACATATCCCGCATCCGGCGGTTGTCGCGTCGGCTGCTTGCCATAGTTTCGCTGATCCTGTTTTTTGAGGTTCATCACGACACCCATCCGTTTGGTCTGGAAATTTCCTGTTAAATCTGTTTTCCGCCGCCGTTGTCGCTGTCCTCGGACTGCCCGGGGTACTTCTGCTTCTGGCGCTGCAGTGGCTTTTTTGAAGAAATGCCCCACTCCGGCAGAGGAAGTTTCTGCATTCCTTCAAAGATATGTGCCTTAAAATCGGGATATCGTCCGCTCAGTTCATAGACCAGCCTCTTGATCTCCTCGCGTTTTGTATGCTTGTCCGCCGGACAGGTGTTGCGGACAACGGGAAGTTTCTGCCGCTCGGCAAAGTGCGCGACCTGCTGTTCGGTGATGTAGAGCATCGGGCGGATCTGTGTGATGCCGGTGCGATCAAGATAGGTCACCGGCTGAAAACAGCTGATCCTGCCCTCGTACAGCAGAGACATCATAAAGGTCTCCACGGCATCGTCATAGTGATGTCCCAGCGCGACCTTGTTATATCCCCGCTCCACCAATGCATTTGTCAGTGCGCCCCGACGCATTTTGGCGCACATGGAGCAGGGATTTTTCTCTTTGCGATAATCAAAGATGATCTTGCCGATCTCAGTCTGCACCCGCGCAAAGGGAACGGACAGGCTTTCGCAGAGATGCTCCACGGGCGAAAAGTCCATCCCGCCCAGCCCCATATCGATGCAGACGGCTTCGAGGGCAAAATGCTTCGGATAGAATTTTTGCAGTGCAGCCATCAAAACGAGCAGTGTCAGCGAATCCTTGCCGCCGGACACGCCGACCGCGATCCGGTCGCCCTCATCGATCATCGAATAATCGTCTGCACAACTTCGCAGGAGACTCAACAACTTTTGCATAGTATTACCTCAAACAGATAAATAAAAAGACGAACCGCAGGACGCTAAATCAGAATTTACCTTCCTTATGGAAGGCTTCCCCTTGAGGGGAAGCTGTCAGCGAAGCTGACTGATGAGGTGAAAGACCGATTCTACGAAGGCACTCTCAAACCTTCATCTTTCCACCTCATCCGTCACGGCTGCGCCGTGCCACCTTCCCCTCAAGGGGAAGGCTTTTTGGTGCGCCACAAAACGAATAAACAGTCCGTTAAATTCCGATTTGTCGTACCGCTTATAGTGTCATCCTGAGGAGCGGAGCGACGAAGGATCTGCTCCGTAATACGATACCAGATCCTTCGCTCCGCTCAGGATGACACCGCATTGCGCTCAGGATGACACAATAACAGCTCAGGATGGCACAAGAACGGCGGATTTCTTCTTCAGCCGGATGACGGAAAGGATGCTGAAAACAAGCGCGACTGCGCTGATGACATCCAGACCGAAAAGCACCCAGCCGAACGCGCTGAAGGAAAAGAGCGGCTTTGCTTCTTTCCCGGACGGCTGAACATTCCTTCGGATGTGTCCGGCACGGTCGATCACCTGCAGAGCCTGTGCGGAGGCGTTTGCGGGATCCACCTGTGCATAGAGCAGTTTCTCCGGCTCGATCTTTACCGCGTCAAAGGTCTGCTCGCAGATGACCTCCCCGCCCGAAACGCTCTGCTGAACATACTGCATCGTACCGTCTCCCGTACCGACAAACACAAGGTTATAGGCAACTCCGGCGGGAGCATACACATATTTCTCCTCTCCGTCCGTCACAACGAGGAGTTCTGCGCCGTCTGCATAATGCACCTGCTCCCCGACTGTCCACGCAGTGAGTTTCCCGTCGCGGTCAAGCACCTGAATATCCACCGGGCAGTGCACGGAGGACAGGCTGTATGCCGTGCCGGCACCGTCGCCCATATTGGCAGGCAGACTGCGGAGCATACAGTCCAGATAGGTCTCGCAGATGTGGTTTGCCAAAATCCCCGCAACACCGTTTTCCGAGGCATCGTAATACCAGGAATGCCCGTATTTTTTGAACCCGAAGGGCACCTCCGGAACGATGTCCTTTATGTTGAGGATGTTGTGGATATTCGTGTATGCTTCGGTATCATAGGCAAAGGTCTGATAGTTCGGAGAAGCAAAGGTGTAGACAAACATTTTGCTTCGGCGTCCGCAGGAACCCTCCAGCATCTGCCCGAGCTGTCCCGCGACCGCCGCGCCGAGGCTGTGTCCGGTGATGAACAGGACGGTGTTATCGGGGGTCACTTCTTTTCCGTAATAGTCACTCAGGGTGGAATAATAGGATTTGAAGTCCTCCTTGATCCGGTTTGCCGCTCCGTTGAAGCCATCGGTCACCGAGCCGAGGTCTGTGAGAACATCTCCGAAGTCCGCCGTACCTCTGACGGCAACGGATACAAAATAAACAGGTCCGTCCTCCGAGTTGACCTCGGACGAGGCAAAGCACGAGGCAGGCATATTCATATTGTCTTCCCTGCCTGAATAATATACGGTCTGCGTGTTTTCAAAGCCCAGTGCCTGATAGCGGGCTTTGATCTCTCCTTCCCCCAGCTCTGCCGCCTGACTCAGCACCAGCCCTGCCATGGCAAGATCGTGGTCATATTCAGACGCATCCTTGTTGAACAGATCCCAGCCCCAGTTCAGGTCAACGGTCTTATCCCCGGTGAATCTGACCGGAACGGTGACGACCCTTCCCGACCGCGGTTCGATGCTTGCTTCATCGGAATAAAACCCGTTGCACTCCTCCTCATTATAAAGTCCCCAGAACGGGAGATAAATGCCGTCGCCTTTGTAGGAGATCATATATCTTGTCCAGTCCACATAGGACTCCGGCAGAGCGGAGACCGGCGCACCGGGCAGATAGAAATAAAATGTTGTACCGCCCGTGATCCCATACGGCTCCGTAGCGATATAGGTAAGACCGTCTGCTTCGTCATAATACTCTGTCCCCGGCGCATCCTGTGTTGTAAACTCGGTCAGAGTTACGGCAAGGGTGTAGTTGTTTATCTTGCGCGGATCGGAAAATTTTCCTGCAAACTCACTGAAATATACTGTGTAAATTCCGTATTCGCAATCGCTGTATGAGCCGGAAAAGGAGCCGTCTGCGCAGACGGTCAGCTCGGTTCCCCAGCCGCCGATCCCGCTGGTAAAGGTAAACTGAATCCCGTTCAGATAGTCAAACAGGTCGTTTTCATCAATATCGGGCAGTCGGATCGCTTCGTCCGCAGAGATTACCGTCTGCCGATATAACGACCAATAGCAGCAGCCGTCAATTTCTTTGTAGGTTACGACTGCGCGGAAGTACCGCATGGTGTCGGGAAAGCCTTCGATCTGATCGGAATATACGACCTCCAGCCTTGTGCCGTCAAATGCCGCAGAAAGGTATGTGATGATGTGCGCGGGTCCTCCGACACCGCCGAGGGGCAGATAAACGGTGCCGTCCTGTATGTAGTAGAGCCCATTCTTTTCTCCGTCGGCAAGGAGTGTTTCGATCCTGTCCTCCGACTGGTTCAGAATATTTTTTGCGATCCATTTTGCCTGTGCAATGTCAAATTCCATATAGGAGCCGCCGTTGTCCGTGTACCTGCCCTGCGGGTCTGCCGTTCCGTCTTCCCAATGTTCGACGCAGCTTTTCCCCGGATAGAGATGACTGTCACAGCAGGAGCCGTTTGCCATAATACGATCCATCAGATTGTACTGCGCGGTGAACGCAGAGGAGTCTGCTTCCGCGTCAAAATCGCCGCCGTATCCGAAATTAAACTGATCGAAAAACCGCGTCAGTGACGCAGGAATATCCTCCGGCTGCACGGCGAACGGCTGACCGGAGCGCTCCTGCAGATAAAAAATTGCCTCGTCGCAGGTCATCGCGGGACAGCCGTGCTCTGCGGCAAATGCACGCATATCCTCCGAAATGTAGGAGGAATACATCAGAACGGTGCTTGTGCTGTCTGTCAGTTCTTTTTGCAGGGAAAGGTAATCGTTTTCACTGATTTCTACATCGTCCAGCGTGTATTTGTCGATAGAATTCAAATATCCATCGACAATATTGTCGTAATCCGGATGACGGTCGTACTTCAGATCGTCCTTTTCGACGAGCACTCCGTCTTCCTCGGCAAACCGGACATATTCATTGATCCAGTACTCATCCCCATAGCTTTCAAACGCATAAAGAGCTTTGTCCGCGCTTCGCTGAAACAGGCAATAATGGAAACCGCCTGCTACATTATAATCCCAAGACCTGCAATACAACTCGATGGCGGCACCGTCCCGGTAGGTTACGATATGCAGATCGGTACAATAGCACGCATTGGGAGTCTCTTCGGAGACATAACCGGAAACATAGACCAGCTCCGGAAGCTCATCGCCGTAAATATCCGCAAGCACGACAGGCTTCGGCTCGTTCTCCCGGGTATATTCGGGCTTCTCACGGGTGCTGCCGTAATATCCTTTCTGCCATGTGTACAGATCGATATATTCTTTTTCCTGCTCCAACAGCTCCGCATACGCCCGATATACGGAAGACAGGTTTTCCGCACTGCTGCTTTTGGAATTTGACATACTGCTTTCGATGACGGTCTCCAAGCCGCCGTCGGGGACTGCGACCTTTGCCGCGCTGACATCGGAGAAGCCTCCTGCGATACTGCCGCACAGTATGCCGGCGGACACGGCAGCGGCAATGATCCGACTGCCGATGCCCTTCGCCGCAGAGGCGACTGTTTTCTTTGCCGCGCTTTTTGCGGCGGCTTTTCCGGCGCGGTTCAGCCCTGCTTCCGCAGCCTCGGACAAAAGGCTTTTTGCCGTCCCGAACAGTTCGGCGGTGATCTCGGAATACGCTCCTGCCGCAGAGGAAAGCGGCATCGAAGCGGCTTCCGCCTGAGAGACAAACAGTCGGCGCAGGGAAAGCAGCGGAAGCCCCGCCACGCCGTAGAATTTTGTACCGGTCTTTTGCTCGATCTCTTCGATCTCCGTGCGGATGGCATTGCGGGCGAGGTACAGGCGGGACTTGACCGTGCCGACGCTGCAATCCATGACCGCCGCGATCTCTTCCACGGTCATTTCATCGAAATAATACAGTTGAACCGTCTGCCTCTGGACATCACTTAACTGTGAAATGATCCTGCCGAGCCGTTCTTTCAGATCCTCCTGCTGTGCATAGACCTCGGGCAGCATCAGGTCGGATTCCAGATCGGCAATGCTGCTACGCCCGTCCTCATCCTCCTCGTCTGCGGAGATCACCGGCTTGTTCCTGCGCAGGAGCGAATAGCACTGATTCAGCGTGATCCGCTGGAGCCAGGTGTTGAATGCACCGATATCCTCCAGTCCCGGAAGGTTCCTCCACGCCGAGATAAAGGTCTGCTGCAGAACATCCTCTGCGTCCGCTTCATTTTTCAGCGTGGATTTTGCCAGCAGATACACCTTCTGATAGTATCGCTTATATAATTCCTCAAAGCACCTTTCGTTGCCGTTTCTGGCGGCAAACACCAGACGCTGTTCATAGTCCGAAACGGACATTGCTTCATCCTCCCGTCAGAAAATCCCGCATTTTAATCCAACTCATCGATCAGCTCTTCCGCGATCCAATCCGGCATACCCGCGCCGACAAGGTTGGCGTATATCCTCCGCAAATTCAGATCGTCGGAGGCTACGGATTCCACCGGAACGGTACGGGTCGGAAGCGCGATCTTTTTGCTTTTTGATTTTTGGAGTCTGAAATCACCTGTGATCAGTGCCGTGCCGTCCCTTTGCAGTGCGGCACTGACGGCACAGTCGTCTGTATCACCGGACAGTGTTACGGCAAGGGAGAGGCTTTCGGCAAGATCCTCATAGGAATCCAACAGATCAGCGATCTCATAGATCAGCTCCTCACCCACGGGAATCAAGGTATATGTACCCGACAGTTTGCCTCTGCGCAGCTTGGCAAGGTCGGCATTTTGAATTTCGATCTCCAGCAGATCCTCGCCATCCACTCTAAACCGGAGGCTGCCCGAAACGGCACTGCCTGTCCGTATGCCGCCGCCCGTCAGACGAAACACCTCATAAGCATCCCCGAAACTGCACTCCTTTGCCGTGAGATCAAAGGAGAAGTTTTTTTCGACGGACACCGCCCGGACAGAAACAGAGAATTCATCGGGGTCGGCGCAGGAGAATGCTCTGCCGATGATCTGCCCGTTTCCTGTCACATACAGTGAAAGTCTGCTCCGGTAAGTATCGTCAAAGAAACTGCTTTCCGTCAGGCCCTCCGCATCCTCTTTGAGATCGTCCAGCGATTCATAAAACGCATCAAGGGCTTCGTCGATATCATAATCGTACCCTAACTCTTTATACCGCTCGGCAGTTACCTGCAAAGACTCATACAGCACGGTGCGGAGTGCCTTGTCGGTCTTTGCGCTGTCCACCATTGCCCGCACGGCATTTGCGATCGTAGCCGCATCCATGATGATCCGATATTCCGTACATTTTTGCGACCTGTCACCGATAGAGAGCACGGTCGGCTGTTTTTGGACATTGTTCATATTTTCAAATGCAATATTCAGATATTTCTGCAACAGTTCGCGTTCCTCCGGTGCCGTCAGAATGCTCGCTGCTGTGCTCCATACGGTACTTCCCGTGGCATAGGCGGCAGCACCGTAACGGGCGACCGTCCCGGTGATGAGTGTTGGCAAAAGGACTGCCGAGAGCGGATTTTTTATCCGGATAAGGCTGTTCCATGAAAAAGAACTGCCGTACAGTTCGACCGGATCCAGTAAGATATCATCGTCCAGCAACTCATCGGAAGAAAGGTAGATCTGTTTTTCCGCGTTGTCCAGAACCGCCTGCCCCGATACGATCTTGTTATTATTCAGGGAAAGTTCGGCTCCGAGCGCACTCCGATCTCCGCTTGTGTCGGAGAACAGTTCCAGCGAAACCGACTTGAGCCAGTCCAGATCCACATCCCTGCCGTACATCCGGTAGATCTGATCTCTGCCCTCCCCGGTGAGGGAAAGGCAGATCTGTTCGGTCTGCTTCCGATCCGCAGTCTCCCCTGCTCCCACGGCATCCAGCATCCGGAAGACCGCATCCGTGTCCTTCTGCAGCAAATACTGCGCATATTCCGCATCGCTTTTGGTGAGTCTGGCAAAGAAGCCGGAAATGCCGCCGGTCAGCACACCGATCCCCACAAGGACGGTCACTGCCGCGGCTGCGGCACAGACAAGCCATTTCCGCAGCGGTTTTTTTGTTTTCTGTTTTTGGGTGGCATCCTCCCATACGACGGCACCTGACGGAGCATCGGTTTCCGGCTGAGAAACCTTTCCACCGCAAAAGGGGCAGAACACCGCACCGTCATTGAGTTGTTTTCCGCAAAGGCTGCAAAACATTTTTTTACCTCCGTTTTTTTGATTACACTGGAAAGACGCGATATGCAGGCGTTTGGTTTAATGAAAGAATAAAATCAAAAGCGAGCAAATGAAAGAAAACAAGAGAAAACAAAAGAAAATCAAAGTTTATTCCGAGGAAAATAAAAAATCAGGAAAATTTTATTGACAAGGTAATCCGCCTGTGATATAAAGAACGGGCGCGTTAAGGTTATTTTAACCGCACAGTTGATATTTGTCAAAAAATATTATTATGATAAATCAAGGAGAACACACCATGTCCACTACTATGGCAAAAAAAGAGACTGTGGAACGCAAGTGGTATGTGATCGACGCCGCCGGTAAGCCCATGGGCAGAACCGCCGTCATCGCCGCCAACCTGCTCCGCGGCAAACTCAAGGTCGATTTCACCCCCAATGTTGATTGCGGTGATTTCGTCATCATCATCAACACCGACAAGGCGATCCTCACCGGCAACAAGATGGAAGACAAGTACTACCGTCATCACTCCGGCTGGATCGGCGGCTTGAAGGAAACCAAGTACCGTCTTCTGATGGAGTCCCGTTCCGACTTCGCGATGGAACTGGCTGTCAAGGGTATGCTGCCGAAGAACACCATCGGCCGCGCCGCACTGACCCGCCTGAAACTCTACAAGGGCGCAGAGCACAAGCACGCCGCCCAGAAGCCCGTCGAATGGAATCAGGACTAAGGAGGTAACACACAATGTACGAGAGCAAGAAACAGTATCAGTACGGCACCGGCCGCCGCAAGGCTTCCGTTGCAAGAGTCCGCGTCTATGAAGGCGGCACCGGCGTTATCACCATCAACGGTCGTGACATCGACGACTACTTCGGTCTCGACACCCTCAAACTGATCGTCCGTCAGCCCCTCGTCACCACCGACACCCTCGGTAAGGTCGATGTGGTCTGCACCGTCGAAGGCGGCGGCGTGACCGGTCAGGCAGGTGCCATCCGTCACGGTGTTGCCCGTGCGCTCCTCGGCGTCAACCCCGAGTTCCGTGCAGCCCTGAAGGCAGCCGGCTTCCTGACCCGTGACCCCAGAATGAAGGAAAGAAAGAAGTACGGTCTCAAAGCCGCTCGTCGCGCACCGCAGTTCAGCAAGAGATAATTTCATATTATTTCAAAGATTACAAAACCCCGAAAGCAGTTCAATCAACGCTTTTCGGGGTTTTTCTAATGCCTTAATTTCCGTCTTGGTGCAAATTTGGTGCGAACTATATAAAGGACACAACACACAAGATGTCGTCGTCCTTTGTTCATCATAAAACGGAAAAATCTTTAGGTCATCTCTAAAAAATCTCTACGCAATCTGAACGCATCAAATTTTTAGAGATTGCCTTTATAAAGAATCCCCACGACCGAGAAAAATCGGTCGTGGGGATTCTTGAAAAGTTATGACTTATTGACCAAAGTCCACCGGCGGTGGACTTTGCGGACAGAATGTCCGCGAATGGCGCACACGGTGCGCCGTTCGGTCAAACCGTCGTAGTTCTTTTGAACATTTTTGCGTGGATCTCCACGCAAAAACAAGAAAACTTCGTTTTCTGCCGCAATTTCATTGCGGCGTTCAAAAAACTATGCTTTTCCGCTGCAGCCGAGGACATCGACCAGTTTGTGACGCACAAGTTCCTTGATATTGGAACGGGCAGGCTTGAGGTACTGTCTGGGGTCAAAATGATCGGGATGCGCATCGAAGTATTCACGGATGGTACCGGTCATTGCAAGACGCAGGTCGGAGTCAATGTTGATCTTGCAGACGGCACTGCGGGCAGCCTCACGAAGCTGTTCCTCGGGAATGCCGACGGCATCGGGCATCTTGCCGCCGTGCTCGTTGATCATCTTCACAAATTCCTGCGGAACGGAGGACGAGCCGTGCAGAACGATGGGGAAGCCGGGCAGACGCTTTTCGCACTCGTGCAGAACATCGAACCGCAGGGGGGGCGGGACAAGGATGCCCTTTTCGTTGCGGGTGCACTGCTCTGCGGTGAATTTGTATGCGCCGTGAGAGGTACCGATGGCAATGGCAAGGGAGTCACAGCCGGTCTTTGCGACAAACTCTTCCACTTCCTCGGGACGGGTGTAGGAGGAATCCTCCGCAGAGACATTGACATCATCCTCCACGCCTGCCAGCGTGCCGAGTTCTGCTTCAACAACGACACCGTGATCGTGGGCATATTCCACGACCTTCTTGGTGACTTCGATGTTCTCTGCAAAGGGCAGAGAGGACGCATCGATCATCACAGAGGTGAAACCGCCGTCGATGCAGGATTTGCAGGTCTCAAAATCGGGACCGTGATCCAGATGCAGGGCAATGGGGATCTCCGGGCATTCCAGAACCGCCGCCTCGACCAGTTTGACAAGATAACTGTGGTTGGCATAGGCGCGGGCACCCTTGGAAACCTGAAGGATCACGGGAGCCTTTTCCTCACGGCAGGCCTCGGTGATGCCCTGCACGATCTCCATATTGTTGACATTGAAAGCACCGATGGCGTAACCGCCGTCATAGGCCTTTCGGAACATTTCTTTGGTTGTGACCAGAGGCATTTGTTTACACTCCTTCTATAAAAATTCCATCGTATTATACCATATAATTCTGATTTTACAAGAGTAAAAATCACCGCAGGAAAAAAACTGCACATTGTAAACAGCGAACACCGTTTCTATTGACATTTTGTCGAAAAAAGTATATACTTTTTTCGGTCGTAATTGCAAAAGAGCGGAAGGAGGCTGTCCCGTATGTCTGTCAGTTGTCATCGAAGGATCCGGCAAAAAATTGAGACGATGCCGCAAGGCTCTGTCTTCGTGATCTCCGATTTTGATACCATTGCCTGCCCGAAAACCGTTTCCAAAACACTGAAACGCCTTTCCGAGGACGGCTTGATCTGCCGCGTGATCCGCGGTGTTTTCTGGAAGCCGCAGAACAGTGCCGATGCGCCCAGCCCGGATCAGATCGCACACGCCCTTGCCCGCGGGAACATCTGGCGTGTTGCGCCGTGCGGTGAGACCGCCCTGCATCTCTTCGGCTTGAAAAGCACCACACCACGCATTTGGACTTATATCACAGACGGCACACAAAGGGATTACGATATTGCCGGAATACGGCTGATTTTTCGGCATTCCTCCGGTAAATTTCTCGGTTCAATGTCCGAAAAAGCGGCAACGGTCGTACAGGTCTTGAAAGCATACGGCAAGCCGCAACTGTCCGAGGAAACACTGGTCCGCATCCGTCAGCACCTCAAGCCCGAAGAACTGAGGCATCTGCTTTCCGAGACAAAGAACGCCCCTGCGTGGATCTGTGCGGCGATCCGGACGATGCTGCACAAAACAGACCCTGCAGAGCATTCTGTCTCACCGTAAATAATACAAGGATAAGTTTTTGATCGATGAACACAAAAATTCTGACTGCGGGTCTGTATGCGGATATGCTCTGCGGCGGCGTTGAAAATCTCAACCGAAACCGCACCGTTGTAAATGACCTCAATGTTTTTCCGATCCCAGACGGGGACACCGGAGACAATATGTATATGACCGCCGAAGCCGGCTGCCGTGCCGCCGCAGAATGTCGCGGTGACACGCTCGGTGTCCTTGCTTCCGGCACTGCCAAAGGGATGCTCCTCGGCGCAAGAGGCAACTCGGGCGTGATCCTGTCGCGCATTTTCGCGGGGATCGCAAGGGGTCTGCAGGGAGTGGATGAAGCGGATGTCCGCACGGTATCGTCCGCCTTTGCGCTCGGTGTTTCGGAAGCCTACCGCGCTGTCTCCGAGCCTGTGGAGGGCACGATCCTCACCGTCTATAAGGATGCTGTCCGTTATGCGGACAGCCGACTTGCAGAGGACAGCACTCTGGAAGACTTTTTTGAAGATCTCCTTGCAGAACTGAAGTGCTCGCTTGACCGCACCCCGGAACTGCTTGCCGTATTGAAGGAAGCGGGTGTCGTGGACAGCGGCGGCGCAGGTCTTGTCTTTCTTGCAGACGGGATGCGGCAGACTTTGCTCGGCGGCACGGTCTCCCCTGCCGCTCTGTCCCCTGCCGCGCATACCGCGGTCGATCTGTCCGCCTTTGGGGAAAACAGTGTTTTGAAATACGGCTACTGCACGGAGTTTTTGCTTCGTTTGCAGACTTCCAAGGTCGATGTCGAACATTTTGATGAACAGCCGCTTCTGGACTGGCTGAATGCAAACGGGGATTCTGTCGTTGCTTTTCGGGAAGACAGCATTCTGAAGGTGCATATCCACACGATGGCACCGGGCGATATTCTCAATCAGATGCAGAAATACGGTGAATTCCTCACACTGAAAATCGAAAATATGATGCTCCAGCACAACAGTTCCACCGTTCGGAACGGCTATTCTCCCCTGCCGCCCCGTCCGCACAAAAAATATGCAACCGTCGCCGTTGCCGCCGGACAGGGTATGAAGGACACCCTGCTGTCCCTCGGTGCGGATGCTGTCGTGGACGGCGGGCAGAGTATGAATCCGTCGGCAAGCGCATTTCTGGCGGCTTTTGACGCACTCAACGCCGATACGATCCTTGTTTTCCCGAACAACGGCAACATTCTCCTGACCGCGCAGCAGGCGGCAGAACTGTATGACCGCGCAGAGATCCGCATCATTCCGACAAAGACCGTCGGAGAGGGCTACTGTGCGCTTTCTATGCTGGATGTTTCCTCACAGGACACCGACGCCATCGTGCAGGAACTGACCGGCATTGCAAAGAGCGTTGTGACCGGCACGGTCAGCACCGCAAGCCGTGACGCAAATGCAAACGGCATTGCCGTCAAAGCCGGCGATCATATCGGTTTTTCAGAGGATGTCATCTATGCCGCCGCAGACCGTGCGGAAGCGGCTGCGATTGCACTCGCCAAGCAGCTTCATACCGAGCGATACGACATTGCCATTCTCATCTGCGGTCAGGACGCAGACGCAGAAAATGCGCAGGCACTTTATGCCCACCTTGCCGCTGAATACCAACGCACGGAATTTATTATGCTCGACGGCGGTCAGCCGATTTACGATTATATTTTGATTTTGGAATAAAAAGAGGGATGTTATGTACAGACTGTTCACTGACACCGACTGTGATGTCACGCCGGAGATCGCGAAAAAGTACGGTTATGAACTTATCAGTATGCCCTACAGCATCGATGCGAAAACCGTTTATCCCTATGAGGATTTTGCGGAATTTGACGCTCACGCCTTTTACGACCTCCTGCGCGGGGGCGTGCTCCCGAACACCGGCGCGCTGAATTCGGAAAAATATCGGTCATATTTTGAGCCGGTCTTTGCCGCCGGTGAAGATATCCTCTATGTGCATTTTTCTGCCGCTATGACCGGTACCTTTGATGTGATGCGACAGGTGACGGACGAACTTCTGCAAAAATACCCGGAGCGTAAATTCTATGCCGTCGACACAAAGGGCATCACCACGATCTCTCTTGCCATCGCGCAGGAGATCGGCACATTGTATCAGGAAGGAAAAACCGCTGAGGAGATTGTTGCGTGGGCAGGCACGGAGGTCGATCGGTTTGCGATGTATTTCTTCGCCGATGACCTGAAATTCTTCAAGCACAGCGGCAGGGTCAGCGGACTTGCCGCCACGATGGGAACGCTTCTCGGCATCCGTCCCATCATCTATATGAGCGCCGAAGGAAAGATGGTCAGCATCGGCAAGGAAAAAGGCAGGATCAATGCCATGGAACGGCTGGTGCAGTATGTGACCGAACTGGGCGACAACATCCAAAAGTTCGGCGTTCTTATCGGTCACACCGATGCGCCCGAACTTGCACAGCAAGTCGCGGATCTTTTGCGTGAACGCTTTGGAGGCGACCTGCCGATACAGTTCGTTCCCGTCAATCCCACCGCCGGAAGTCACTGCGGTCCCAACGGGGTCGGCATCTGCTTCCACGCATTACACAGGTGAACGGTATGGTAGAGATCAGAGAAGTGCGTTCCGGGCGCGAGCAAAAGGAATTCCTGAATTTTCCGCTCGAATTGTACAAGGGAAATCCGAATTTTGTTCCCCCGCTCTATGGCGATGAAAAAAAGATCTTCCGGAAAGATTATGTCTATTATGACACCTGTGAGGCGGTCTACTATAATGCTTACCGGGACGGAGAAATGGTCGGGCGCATCTCCGGCATCCTGCAAAGGGCAAGCAACGAAAAAACGGGCGAAAAGCGCGTCCGCTTCACCCGCTTTGATACGATCGACGATGCAGAGGTCGCCGGTGCGCTGTTCGGTGCGGTGGAGCAGTTGGCGTTGTCCAAGGGGATGGACACCGTCTGCGGTCCGCTCGGATTTTCCGATCTGGAGCGTGAGGGTCTTCTGATCGACGGCTTTGACGAGCTTTCCACCTTCGAAGAACAGTACAATGCGCCCTACTACGGCAGGCTGATCGAACAACTCGGCTATGAAAAAGAGGTCGACTGGATCGAGAGCAAGGTGCGTGCGCCGAAGGACGAAGCCGCCATTGCACAGTTGGAAAAAATGTCGCAGTACATTATGCAGCGATATAGGCTCCATCTCGGCAGGGCAAAAAATGTCAACGAATTTCTGCGCAAATACGGCGATCAGTTCTTTGAACTTTTAGATGTCAGTTACCGGGACATTTACGGCACCGTTCCCTTTACGGACGGGATGAAAAAGATGATGATGGACAACTTCCGTCTGATCATCGACCTCAGGCACGTCGCAGTCATTCTGGACGAAAACGAAAAGGTCGTGTGCTTCGGCATCTGCTTTCCGTCGATCGCCAAAGCGGTACAGCCCTCCGGCGGCAGGCTGACCCCCGCCGCACTCGTGCGGCTGCTCAAAGCCATCAAGCACCCGCAGATCATTGACCTCGGACTGGTCGGCGTTGCGCCGGAATATCTCAGCCGGGGAGTCAACACCGTCATTATGGCGGCACTGGCGCGGATGCTGCAGGAAAAGGGGGTCGATCACGCGGAGACAAACCTCAATCTGGAGGACAATTTTGCCATCCGCAACGGATGGAAACGGTTTGACAGCGTGGAACACAAGCGCCGCCGCTCTTATATCAAGCATTTGAAGGAGCAAACCGAATGAAGCTGATCGTTGATTGCTTCGGCGGCGATCACAGTCCGTCCGCGAATGTAAACGGAGGTCTGTCCGCGCTTGCCGATCTCCCCGATCTGCACCTGCTTCTGACCGGGGACGAGAGCCTTTTGAAGCAGGAACTGGACGGCAAAAAATATGACGCAAACCGCTTGGAGATCATCCACGCGCCGCAGGTCGTCGGCTGTGACGAAAAGCCGACGGATGTGATTCGTCTGAAAAAGGAAAGTTCGATGATCAAGGCGATCCGGCTTCTGCGGGAAAATGACGACATTTCCGGTATGGTCAGCACCGGCTCTACAGGTGCGCTGGTCTCAGCGGCGATGCTTCGCATCGGCAGACTGCGCGGGGTCATCCGTCCCGCCTTCTGCCCCGTGCTCCCCACGATGAACGGCGGGCTGGTCGGCATCTGTGACAGCGGTGCCAATGTAGACATCACGCCGGACTATTTGCAGCAGTTTGCCATCCTCGGAAGCGTCTATATGCACAAGGTATACAATATCGAAGCCCCGCGTGTGGCTCTGCTCAACATCGGAGCAGAGGCGGAAAAGGGCGATCATCTGCGCAAAGCCGCCTATTCCCTGCTGTCCGACACCCCGGGCATCCACTTTGTCGGCAATATGGAAAGCCGCGATCTGCTGTCCGGAAAATACGATCTTGTGGTCTGCGACGGCTTTTCCGGCAATGTGCTGGTCAAAACGACCGAGGGCACTGCGTTGGAACTGCTGAAAAAGGTCAAGACGGATATTACCTCCGGGCTGTCCAACAAGATCGGTGCGCTGTTTCTTTATAAGACCTTTATGCGTGAAAAGGCATTTATGGACTATCAGAACTACGGCGGAAGCGTCCTGCTCGGCACCTCCAAGGTCATCGTCAAGGGACACGGCAGCAGCAAAACTGCGGCAGTAAAAAAGTGCATCGAGCAGGCATACCGTATGGAATCGGGTGCCTACGGCGCGACGGTGGAAGCCGCACTGGAAATGATTTCCACCCCGGAAACAAATGAATCTTAGGCGATTGTAAAAGTCGAACCGCACACCTGACATTATGTAAACCCTATTGTAGGGAACGGTCTTGACCGTTCCGAAAAGAACCGACCTGCTGTTTGTTTGCGGAACGCTCAAGAGCGTTCCCTACGGTACGAAAATTCATCCGCAAAGCATCTCATAAATCCCCGATTTTTCAAGGTTTTCTGAGTTATACAAGTGACGAACAAATGAATCTGAAAAGGAGAATGAAAATGTTTGAGAAATTCAGGACCCTGTTTGCAAAGCAACTTCGCATCGACGAGGCAAAGATCACGCCGGACGCGAAAATACAGGAAGACCTCGGCGCGGACTCTTTGGATATTCTGCAGCTTTTGATGACGCTGGAGGAAGAATTCGGCGTTGTCATCCCCGATGAAGAACTTGCCCACTTTGAAACCGTCCGCGACATTCTGACCTATCTGGAACGAATCGGCTTGAAATAAAAATGTGCCGTCCCGAGCGTATGCAAAGGGTCAGTTCCGATGTACGGCAGTAGATCCTTCGGTCATTTCATTCCATCAGGATGACACCATATATTGTGTCATCCCGATGGGTAAAGAAAAGTGTCATCCTGAGGAGCGAAGCGACGAAGGATCTCGTACCGTTGTATGGAACGAGATCCTTCGCTTCTCGTTGCGGCTCAGTCACCGCGCGGTATGACACTGTAGCCGGCTCGCTAAACCGGAATGTAGTGAGGTAATTATCGGACTATGTAGGGCGCGGTCTTGACCGCGCCGCTTAAGCAATCAAGACCGTTCCCTACATTCCGCCGAGCGGAAC